>Ga0208974_1000030_pt1 | contig 63044 bp, 52 predicted proteins | sample GreLakmeER15MSRF_FD_187699 | JGI IMG/M metagenome (GOLD analysis project Ga0208974, IMG submission 187699) | Freshwater lentic microbial communities from great Laurentian Lakes, MI, USA - Great Lakes metaG ER15MSRF (SPAdes) | ecosystem: Environmental > Aquatic > Freshwater > Lake | place: Great... | reverse complement strand
CAAAAAAATGAAAAAGCACGACAAACCCATTCCACACAAAACCACGGGTAAGGATAAAACCTACAACCCAACGGACAAAGGCGCTGGCATGACGGCAAAAGGTCGTGCTGAGTACAACGCCAAAAACAACGCCAATTTAAAACCACCAGCGCCAAATCCCAAAACAAAAAAGGATGAAGGTCGCAAAGCGTCATTCTGTGCGCGTATGGAGGGCGTGGTTAAAAACGCTAAAGGTCCTGCTGAAAGGGCTAAAGCATCACTAAAGAACTGGAACTGCTAATGACTAAAGAACTAATCAATCTAAGAATTCAAGATTTAATTGCCAAAGGCAAACAGTTAGAACAAGAGTTACAGCAAATCAATGGTGCTTTACAACAATGTCAATGGACTTTGGCAGAACTGGACAAAACAGAAGATAAGCCAGAGGAATAAAGTTTGAAAGTTATTCAGAAGAAAGTCACAGAACTAATACCTTATGTAAACAACAGTCGCACCCATTCTGACGAACAAGTGGCTCAGATAGCGGCAAGCATTAAGGAATTTGGCTGGACTAATCCAATACTGGTAGACGGAGAAAACGGCATCATTGCAGGACATGGCAGGCTATTAGCCGCTCGTAAACTGCAAATGACCGATGTACCTACGATAGAGTTAAAAGACTTGTCAGATAGTCAGAAAAAGGCTTACATCATTGCTGACAACAAACTGGCTTTAAACGCAGATTGGGACAAAGATTTACTTAAATTAGAAATTGAGGAACTGGTCGCAGATGATTTTGAGTTATCTAAACTAGGCTTCAATCAAGAAGAATTAGATGCTTTACTAGGCGAATTTGCGGCAGACGCTATTGAAGAAATAGAAGAAGTTAACGAAGCGGTCAATTTCATAATAAAGTGTGAAAACATCGCACAAAAGGAAATAATTAAGGCTAAATTAGGCATTTCTAGCGAAAAAATAAGTTTTGATACATTTATTGCGTTTATAAATGGCTAGTTTGTTAATAATTGAAACTGTGCCACGCGCAGAAAACCCGATAGATGCTCATGTGCGTAATGCCATAGCGATACAAAAAGAACTAAAAAAGTTGGGTCACACAGTAGATTTGTTGTTTATCAACGAGAATTCGCGCAGATTTCAAAAAAAATATGATGTTGTTATGGTGTCTTACGGCACACAGTTCCCTTTTATTCACGAACTCGACAAAATAGAAGAAATAAACAAAGACTCTGCGTGGGGCTGGCTAACAAACGAATATAACTTGTCACCCAATGGGATGTTTTACAAGATTTTTAAGAAAACAAGTTCATTCTTACTGTGTAACTATGAGATAGGCGCGGTCAAATACAACTGCTTTGATAGAACTTATAGTGTCAATTTGAATACTTTGTTATTCAATGATATGCCAAAAACCAAAAAAACAAAAGATTTTATTTATTACGGCACATACAGAACTGACAGAGAGAAATACTTTAAGAAGTATCTGCAAGGCGATGTGTACTTATCGACAAGCACAAAGAATCACAAAAAGTTTTTGCACATTGGTTGTACAGCAAAGCCAATTATGAAATTTAGTTGGAACAAGCCCGCTCTGCTGAATTTCCGCTACTCTCTGTACATAGAAGATAGTTTTACTCATAACAACTTTAACAATTTAGCCAATCGCTTTTACGAAAGCCTAGCGTGTAGTTGCGTCATACTGTTTGACAAGTCATGTCTCGCTACGCTAAAACAAGCGGAATTGACTGATTACGAACAGTTCTTAATAAGTAGTACGGAAGATTTAAAAAGGTTCAGCGAAAAAAATTACGAAGATTTGCTTGGAATACAACAAAAGTGGAAGGATATCGTTATACTAGACAAAGTTAAGACAACTTATAGTATTTCAGAAATCATCACAGGAGAATCAAATGCAAGCAAAGCGCGACTTAATCAAACAAGCACTAATGAACAACGACTACAAGAAAGCAATTAGCATTGCGTCAAAATTTCAAGGCAAAGACATGAATGAAATCAAAGACGCACAGTTAGCGTTTAGCAACCCATCTTTCTATCGTCAGATAGGTAAAAACCCTGACGCTGTGATTGAAAACGCAATCAAAGTTATGCAAGTTAAGTTTGCTTGAGTTAAGATAACGCAACAAATTCCCCTCTATAAAATGAATATCACACATGAGCCAACCGAAGAAAAGCGCAAACTGGTAGAAACCAGCAGTGGCTTTGGTTTACCTCATGAGCAAATAGCGACATTGGTAGGCATAGACGATAAGACGCTACGCAAGCATTACAGAGCAGAGTTGGACTTAGGCAAGGCTAGGGCTAACAGGCAGATAGCGGGCAAACTATTTCAAAAGGCTACATCTGGCGATACAACAAGTCTAATTTGGTGGACTAAAACGCAGATGAAGTGGTCAGAAACACAAAAACATGAACTTACTGGTGCTGATGGCGAACCGCTAACAGGCATCAATGTGACCTTTCACAAGCCAGAATGAGCGAGGCGAGCGCACAGTTTCCTGTGAAAATGGCTGGCCTGTTTGATAAGGCTAGATACAAAATCTATTATGGTGGCAGGGGTGCAGGCAAATCGCACAGCGTAGCAAAAGCATTACTTATACTTGCGGCAAAAAGCCCTATTCGCGTTTTATGCGCTAGGGAATATCAGACTTCTATACGCGATTCGGTACACAAACTACTGTGCGACCAAATCGAATTGATGAATATGCACAGCATATTTGAGATAACGCAAAACAGCATCAGGGGCAAAAACGGCTCAGAGTTTGCGTTTATAGGGTTAAAAAACAATGTTGCTAATGTAAAAAGTTATGAAGGCATCGACATTGCATGGGTTGAAGAAGCGCAAACTGTTTCGCGTATGTCATGGAATACCCTAATACCTACCATACGAAAAGAACAAAGCGAAATATGGGTCACATTTAACCCAGAACTAGAAACAGATGAAACATATCAGCGTTTTGTTGTACAGCCACCAGAAAACGCAGTTGTTCAAAAAATTAACTGGTCGGATAACCCGTGGTTTCCAGAAACGCTATCGCTAGAGAAAGACGCGCTAAAAAGCCGTGACCCTTCAGCGTATCAAACAGTCTGGGAAGGTTTATGTAGACAGACAGTAGACGGGGCAATCTTTGCAAACGAAATGCAGTTAGCAGAGTTAGACGAGCGTATAACAAAAGTTAATTACGACCCTACAAAGCCTGTACACGCAATATTTGACTTAGGTTGGGCAGATAGCACAGCAATTTGGTTCTTGCAGTTTGTAGGCATGGAAACAAGACTAATACGCTATGTTGAGGACAATCAACAAACAATCAGTCATTATTTGGCGTTGATGCAAACATATGGCTATATGTATGACACGCTATGGCTACCGCATGACGCACAGAACAAAACATTAGCCAGCAACGGCAAATCAATAGAAGAAATTGTTAGGGCGGCAGGGCATAAAACAAGAATTATTGAGCGCACACCTATTGTTGACAGCATTAACGCGGCTAGAACAATTTTTAGAAACTGCTGGTTTGATAGGGAAAATTGCCATGATGGTCTACAATGCCTACGACATTATCGCTACGAGGTAGACCCAGAAACGGGTCAATTTAGCCGTAATCCTTTGCACGACCAGTATTCACATGGCGCAGATGCGTTCAGATACATCGGGCTAATGATTAATGAGCCAAAGCCAAGGCGTAGGGTTCAGAATCAAAATTATGGTCAGAACAACAGTTGGATGGGATAAATATGGCAAATGACTTTGACCCAGTAATTACTGAAGCAGTTCAATTTCTAAAGTTCTGCAATGACGCAGACACGATGAATCGCCAAGAGGCGTTAGAAGATTTAAAGTTTGTGTCTGGTGACCAATGGCCAGTAGAACTACAAAACAGCCGTAACCTTGAATCACGCCCCTGTTTAACCATCAACAAGATAGACGGCTATTGCCGACAAGTAGCCAACCAACAGCGCCAACAACGCCCACGCATCAAAGTACACGCTACTAATACGCACGAACAGATGGTGGAAGCGCAAGACATTCAGGGCATTATTCGCCACATTGAAGTTAACAGTAACGCAGACCACGCCTATGACAATGCCTTTGACTATGCTGTACGCATGGGTTGGGGTTATATGCGTGTACGCACAGACTATGTAAGTGAAGATTCATTCGACCAAGAAATCTATATTTGTCCAGTAGACAACCCTTTTACTGTGTATTACGACCCTAACAGCATATTGCCTGATGGCTCTGACGCTGAAAAGTGCCTAATCACCACAATGATGAGCAAAGAAGTGTTTAGGTCAATGTACCCAGACAATGACGATGGCACATCATTCACACAGCGCGGTACGGGTGACAGCCAATCAGAATGGATAACTAAGGAAGATATACGTCTAGCCGAGTATTACTATACAGTACGCGAGAAAGCCAAACTCTACCTTTTGAGCGATGGTTCTAGCACTTTTGCTGATGACAAAGATTTTTTTAACCGCTTACAAATGGCTGGTATTACAGTCATTGACACACGCGAATCATTTAAAAAGACAATCAAGTACAAGAAACTAACCGCTATTGAGGTTATTGAAGAACGCGATTGGCCTAGCCGTTACATTCCCATCGTGCCTGTTTATGGTCGACACGTTGTTATCGGTGACAAGCGTAAGAAGTTTGGCATGGTGCGCTACGCTAAAGACAGCCAGAGAATGTATAACTTCTGGCAAACCTCTATTACAGAATCTATTGCTCTCGCACCGAAAGCCAAGTGGGTTATGGCAGAAGGTCAAGACGAGGGACATGAAAACGATTGGGCGCAAGCCAACATCAAATCATTTCCGCTGTTGCGCTACAAGCAGACAGACATTGAGGGTCGTACAGCCCCACCGCCAGTACGCTTACAGCCAGAGCCACCGCCCGTAGGAACGATGACTGCCGCCAGTATGGTGTCAGATGACATAAAAGGCATTATGGGTATCTTTGACCCTGCACAACTAGGTCAAGGCAACATATCAGGCAAGGCGTTAAATGGTCAACAACAACAAGTTGACTTAACTAACTATGACTACTACGACAATTTAACCCGTTCTATCGCTCATGTGGGCAAAATTTGTCTGGACTTAATTCCCAAGATTTACGATACCCAACGGGTTTTGCGAATCATTGGTGAAGATGGCAAATCGGATATGTTAAACTTAAATCAACGCGATGCCGTTGGCAAAATCTTGAACGACACTTCTATCGGTCAATACGATGTGGTCATGGAGACAGGGCCAGGCTACAACAGCAAGCGCCAAGAAGCCGTAGACGCAATGATGCCGTTACTGTCTAAGCCAGAATTGTTTAATATTGCTGGTGACTTGGTGTTCCGCAACATGGATTTCCCTGGTGCTGACACCATTGCTGACCGCCTTGCCGCATCTAATCCGCTGGCTCAGATTGACGAGAAATCAGATGTACCGCCTCAAGTTCAGATGCAAATGGCACAGGCTAAACAGCAAATGCAACAAATGCAACAGCAAATGGAAGCCATGACAACGCTTATTCAACAGCGTGGTGATATTGAGCAAGTCAAGCAAGACAACGAGAACAAGCGCGAACTCATGCGCCAGACCGCTAAGGCTCATAACACCGAAATAATGGCAGAGGTCAAGGTCAACGACCAGAACACACGCTCACTCACAAGTCAAAACAAGACAGAGATAGATGCGATTGTTCAGTTGTTATTACACAAGATGGATACCTCAAGGCTTATAGAAGAAATTGAAAAGCGCAATGCAGAGCAAGATAAAACAATGTTAATTGCGGCTCAAGACATTGCTGACCAAGCCAATCCTTTGACACAGCAACAATAAAGTGGTAAATTTGCCACCAAACCTTACCAGTTAGGTTAACTGGGTAAATTCGTAGGGACACGTAATGTCTGAGAAAGAAGCCAGTCAAGTTTTGACTAGCGAAAATTCGGCAGAATTTTATGCAAATAGATTAGGTTTAGCCGACCAACCCGAAGTTGAGGCTGTGCAAACAGAGCCAACAGAGGAAGTGGAACGGAGTGAACCAGAAATCGAGGGAAAAGAGCAAGAGGAAAAGCCTAAAGCGAATCCGAAACTCGAAAGACGATTTTCTGAGATAACCAAGCAACGCGAAGAAGCGCGAAAAGAAGCGCAACAAGAGCGGTCTGCAAGGGAAGCCTTAGAAGCCCGTTTAGCGGTTCTTGAGAGACAGCCAGCGCCACAAGCGCCTAAAGTTGATGAAGAACCACAACCCAGTCAGTTCAACGATGCGTTTGAATATGCCAAAGCCCTAGCGGAATATACGGCTGACAAGCGAATCGGTGAGATGCGAAAGCAAGACGCAGAAGCCAAAGAAGCAGTAGAACGCCAGAAAGTCATAGAGACTTGGGCAAGTAAGGTGCAAGCGGCTAAAGCGTCAATGCCAGACTTTGATGACATAGTGGCATCTAGTGATGTGGTCGTAAATGATGACATTCGTGATGCGATTCTTGAGAGCGATGTGGGGCCACAAATCCTTTACCATCTGGCTGAGAATGACGATGTAGCAAAGCGCATAGCAGGGTTGTCACCTAAACAAGCGTTAAGAGAGATAGGAAAGTTAGAGGCAAGGTTTGAGGTAAAGGAAACTGCACCACAAGCCGCACCGATTACTCGAAGTAAAGCACCAGCGCCAATCCAACCGCTGAGAGGGTCTAACCCTGCTGATGTGCCTATGTCCGCTAATGGCGAATGGCATGGAACATTTCAAGCATGGAAAGAGGCTCGCAAGGCTGGAAAGATTCGCTAAACCTAATCTTTTTTAAACATTTAAGGAAATGAAATGGCTAATAATTTATTGACCATATCGAAAATCACCAACGAAGCGTTGATGGTTTTGGAAAACGAGTTGACCTTCACCTCTGAAGTAGACCGCAACTATGATGACCAATTCGCGGTTGTTGGTGCAAAGATTGGTAACACAGTCAATGTCCGCAGACCAGGTCGTTTCATCGGTACGACTGGCCCAGCGTTGAATGTTGAGGACTTTAACGAGACTTCAGTTCCCGTTACTTTGTCTACACAGTTTCACGTTGACACACAGTTCACTACACAAGACTTGGCTTTGAGCCTTGATATGTTTAGTGACCGCGTGTTAAAGCCTGCTGTTGCCGCCATTGCTAACAAGATTGACCGCGATGGTTTGGCTATGGCTACCTTGCAAACTGCCAACATTGTTGGTACTGCTGGTACACCCCCAACTGGTTTGATTACTTATCTGACCGCTGGCGCGTATCTTGACTCTGAAGGCGCACCGCGTGATGGTCGTAGAAGTTGTATCGTTGAACCCTTCACATCTGCAACTATTGTTGACAGTTTGAAAGGCTTATTCGTACCACAACAAGCGATTAGCGACCAATATCAAAAAGGTTTGATGGGTCGTGATTCTGGTGGTATGAATTGGAAACTTGACCAAAACGTGGTTAATCAAACCTTTGGCAATAACAGCACAACTACTGTTACTGGCTCTGTCGCTACTACTACTGCTACTGGTTTCTTGACCTCTGGTTGGGCATCTTCAAGCACTATTAGTGTCACAGCCGCCAATACTGGTACGTTAAATCTTACCGCTGGTGATGTCTTTACCATTGCTGGCGTGTTTGCTGTTAACCCACAAAACCGCCAAGCCTACGGCTCTAACAAGTTGCGTAACTTTGTTGTGAAAACAACTGTTGCTATCGCTTCTGGTAACTCTGGCTCTGTCGTTGTGTCCCCTGCTGTGATTACTGCTGGTCAGTTCCAGAATGTGTCTATCCCGACAACTTCTGCTACTGCCGCAATCGCTCAGTTCAACAGCACAGGCATCGTTTCTCCACAGAACATCATCATGCACAAAAATGCTTTTACAGTTGCGGTTGCTGACCTTGAATTGCCAGAAGGTGTTCATTTTGCTGGTCGTGCAAGTGACAAAGAAATCGGTTTGAGTATGCGTGTTGTTCGTCAATACACCATTAACAACGATAGTATTCCTACTCGTTTAGATGTGTTGTATGGCTGGGCGCCTCTGTACCCAGAACTCGCTTGCCGCGTTGCCGCTTAATCATTAACTCTTTTTAAGGAAAAATATCATGGCAAATCCAGGCCCAGCAAACAGCGCACAACCACATCCAAGTAACCTAGCATCCAACCAAGCAATCCGCTTGTTGGCTGTTTATACGAGTGTCAATGTGAACGCAACAGGCGATACAGTATTGCCTATCAACAACGCTACCAGTTACTCTGTTAGCAATGTAATATTTACCAATGCGTCAATTTCATTGACTACTGCCGCGGCAGGGCTGTTTACAGCACCTAGCGCTGGTGGTACTGGTATTGTGGCAAATGCCGCTTTATCAGCATTGACAGCCTCAACAGTTGTTTCACAACGCACAGTTGCATCTACCGCTTTGCAAACAAGCCAAAACTTGTATGTAAACGTGGGAACTGCACAAGGTGCGGCCGCAACCATGGATGTATATGTCTATGGCTACGATTTAAGTGTTTACACACAGTAATACGCCTTAAAGTAAAAAGAAGTCACTCTCAAAAGGGGTGGCTTTTTTCGCTTTAACGGATACAATTCAATTCATTCTGCAAAGGAATCATCATGTCAAATTCACAAGCGATTGGCGCGGCATATCTTGACCAAGATATTATTGACGCTAACTATTCATTAGTTAACAATATCACGGGACAATTAGGCTACACAACTGGTAGCCCAACAACTTCTGGCGTTTCTGTTACTCAAGCAACTAGTAAGTCAACGGGCGTTACGCTCAATGCCGCGGCTGGTCAAATTGTTACAAGCAATGCGGCTTTAGCGGCTGGTGCAGAAGTGGCTTTTATAGTCACAAACAGCGCAGTTAGTGCATTAGATATTCCAGTTATTGCTCTTGCATCAGGCGCAACTACTGCTGGTACTTATCTATTAAGCATTGCTACTGTGGGGGCAGGCACTTTTACTGTTGTAATTTCAAACGCAAGCGCAGGCTCTCTTTCTGAGGCTTTAACGCTTAATTTTGGAATTATTCATGTGGCGCAACTGTAATGGCTGGCTCATCTGTTTTACGAACTGCTGGTCAAACAGTAGCGTTATCGGTCACTTCTACCGCTCACGCGGCAGTTCTGATTAATGACAGTACAAACGACCAAGTAAACTACTCCGCTTTCCTCAATACGGGTGCAAGCCCTATTGCGGTGAGATGGGGGCCGACCGACCCTGGTGCGCCCGTCTTTCCTGTTGATGGAACTAATGGAGACTTTGTTTTGCCTGCTGGCATGATTCAGCCTCTAATTGTTGCAACTTCAGTCGTACCATACTACATAACAGCAAAATCCAATTCTGGTACTGCTGGCATTTTGTATGTAACACCCTCTGTCTATCAAAGTTAAAGGGGTTTTATGGCTAACCCTGCCAATTCAGTTTTACAAAACATACTCCCCGTTCAAGCATATTTTTTAGTTGACGGGACTTTTCAAACATTTATTGGTCAGGGTCAGCCGTTTTACGCGACAGTAAACCCAATTCAATCTGGGTTAACAATCACAAACAGCACGATTGATTCAACAACAATCGGTGCTACTACGCCCTCTACTGGCGTTTTTACTAATATTGCTACGACAACTGGCACTATTACGACTCAACCATCGGGTGCTAACGACATAGTTAACTACCTTGCGTTGCAGTCGTATGCCGTGGGCATTAGTTGGAAAGCACCAGTAACTGCCGCGACCACAGTAAACATTACGCTATCTGGCACTCAAACTGTCGATACTGTGGTTTTGATTGCTGGTGACACAGTATTAGTAAAGAATCAAACTAACTCAGCACAAAATGGAATTTATCAAGTAAACGCTGGCGCTTGGACATATGCAACGGGTTGTACAACTTGGGAACAGTATGTAAGCGCGTTGGTGTTTGTGGAATATGGTGGCTTGGCGGGGTCGGCTTGGTACTGTACGGCACAGTCTGGTGGGACTCTAGGCACAACTGCAATGACTTGGAGTAACTTTAGTGCCGCGGCTAACTACACGGCTGGTACTGGTCTTACTCTCTCAGGCTTTCAGTTCAGCATTACCCCAGTAGGTACGGCTGGAACTTATGGCTCTGCTACACAGACTCCAGTTTTTGTTACAAACGCAAGCGGTCAAGTAACTAGCGTCACAAACACCACAATAACGCCAGCAATAGGCTCAATTACTGGTTTGGGTGCTGGTGTGGCGACTTGGCTTGCAACGCCTTCTAGCGCTAATCTAGCGTCTGCTGTAACTGATGAAACTGGTAGTGGTTCATTAGTTTTTGCAACAAGCCCGACTTTGGTTACGCCCATTTTGGGAACGCCAACTTCTGGCAATTTCTCAACTGGCACATTTACTTGGCCCACCTTTAATCAAAATACTACGGGCAACGCGGCTACGGCTACATTGGCTACAACTGCAACTAACCTTGCAGGCGGTGCGACAGGCTCATTACCATATCAAAGCGCAACTGCAACAACTGCAATGCTTGGGGCTGGGTCAAACGGGCAAGTTCTAACCCTTGCGGCTGGAATACCTTCTTGGGCAACACCTACGACTGGCACAGTTACTTCGGTAAGTTTTACTGGTGGCTTAATTTCTGTTGCCACGGCTACAACAACGCCTGCGCTGACAGTAGCGGGAACTTCTGGTGGCATTGTTTACTTTTCTAGCGCAACTACATGGGCATCTTCTGCTCTTTTAGCGGCTAATGCTTTAATGGTTGGAGGTGGTGCGGCTACTGCGCCTTCTACAATTACAACTGGAACTGGCGTTGTTACTGCTTTAGGCGTAGCGATTGGTTCTGCTGGCTCTTTTGTGGTAAATGGCGGTGCTTTGGGTACGCCATCATCGGGAACGCTAACAAACGCAACTGGCTTGCCTTTGACAACTGGCGTGACAGGAACACTTCCTATTGCAAACGGGGGTACTAACTCAACTGCAACGGCTACGGCTGGTGGTGCTGGTTATGGAACTGGTACGGCTCACGCATACACAGCCGCAGGCACTACGGGTCAAGTTTTAACCTCAAATGGCGCAAGCGCACCTACTTGGGCAACTCTTGCATATGCCACAGTAACTGATGACACAACAACTAACGCAACCCGTTACCTATTGTTTTCATCTGTTACTACTGGTAACTTAACAACTGAGTTTGTAAGTTCTACCAAACTTCAATTCAACCCGTCAACGGGTTATCTGACTGTTACTGGATTGACTAGCCCAATCATCAACAACCCAACTATCACAAACTATACCGAAAGCGTTGTAGTAATCGGTAACTCAGGCACAACGCAAACCCTATCGCTGACTAATGGAACAGTTCAGACTGTGACTATGACGGGTAACTGCACCTTCACCATGCCGACCAACACGCCTGGCAAATCTTTTATTCTTATAGCAACGCAAGATTCAACGGGTTCTAGAACTGCGACATTTACAAGCGTTAAATGGCCTAGTGGAACTGCCCCAACACTAACAACTACCGCAAGCACAGGGCGAGACATATTGACCTTTGTTGCTGACGGCACAAACTGGTACGGCACTTACGCACAGGCGTTTGCATAATGCTTGCGGCTAAAGACGAACTATTTACCCGACCTAGCGGTGGCTACAACATAGCCCGTAGTGTGCGGTTGCGTTCTAGTGCGACAGCGTACTTTAATAGGACACTTACTACACCGACAAACAATAAGATTTGGACTTGGAGTAGTTGGGTTAAGCGTGGTATTTTAAGTTCTGCTCAAGTTTTACTTTCATCAGATGTTGGAACATCAAATACCACTTGGCTTGAATTTGGTTTTGATGCGGCTGACACATTTACGATTACTGCATATACAGCAGATTCAAATACAACATCTGCAGTTTTTCGTGACCCTTCTGCTTGGTATCACATTATTGTGGCATTTGATAGCACACAAGCAACTGCGGCAAATCGTTGCAAAATTTATGTCAATGGCGTTCAGCAAACATTAACTGGTTCTGGATTTACTTTAAATGCTGGATATGGAATTAACTCAGCGCAAGCAACTGCTATTGGTTTTCGTAACTGGACACCCTCTGGTCGTTACTTTGACGGCTACCTAACAGAAATAAATTTTGTCGATGGTCAGCAACTAACCCCATCTTCATTTGGTTCTACCAATGCAATAACAGGCGTATGGCAACCAAAAGCATATTCTGGTACTTACGGCACAAATGGCTTTGAACTGAACTTCAGCGATAACAGCAACAACACAGCCGCCACTATCGGCAAGGACTACTCTGGCAACGGCAACAACTGGACACCTGTCAGCATTAGCGTGACTGCTGGTGTTACTTATGATTCCATGCAAGATGTGCCTACGCTGACAAGTGCTACTGCGGCGAACTATGCTGTTTGGAATCCATTAGATAAACGATCTGGTGGGTCAACAACATATGCGGATGGAAATTTAAGTTCAACTGTTGGTGCATCAGCTTCAACAGAAGAAGCGTATACCACTATGTCATTTCCTACAAGTGGTAAATGGTATTGTGAGGTAACGGTTTCAAACATTGCGTCTGGAAACGCAAGGATTGGAATTGGAAATATAGCTGTTGCTGTAGATTCAAGAGCCGCAAATGGATATTTTTACCAACAAGACGGTCAAAAATATGTATTGGGTACAGCATCTGCTTACGGTTCTTCTTGGACTACAAACGACATCATTGGTGTTGCATTTGATGCTGGTGCTGGCTCGATTACTTTTTACAAGAACAACACATCACAAGGTGCAATCACAGGCATTAGCATAACAGCACAATGGCTTATTGGCGCAACAGGTAAAGCTACTGTATTGGCAGTCAACTTCGGTCAACGCCCATTTTCCTACACACCCCCAACTGGCTATGTTGCTCTAAACACATATAACCTATCCGCATCAACCATCACTAATGGTGCGGCTTATATGAACGCTGTTGCTCGTTCTGGTACGGGTGCAACCGCCACAGTAGCAATAGCATTTCAACCAGATTGGATATGGAGTAAATGTCGCACCAATGCGGTAGACAATTTATTGCAAGATAGTAATCGTGGATATGCCAATACTTTATTTTCAAATTTATCATTGGCTGAAGATACTACTAATTCTTATGCTATTACAACATCATCAACTGGTTATGGATTTAATGGCACTAACGGCATAAATGGTAGCGGTAGAACTTATGTTGATTGGGTATGGAAAGCAGGTGGTACAGCCGTAACCAATAATGATGGCTCTGTCGCATCACAGGTAAGTGTGGGTGCTACGCAAGGCTTTAGCGTGGTGACATTTACTGCGCCATCATCAGGAAATTTTTCTGCGGGTCACGGGTTAGGTGTAACTCCAGGTATGGTTATTACGAAAGTGCGTGGTAGGGCTACAAGTTGGATTACTTGGCACAATCGACTTAATAGCGGTTCGCCAGGAACTACATATTATGTTGAACTTAATACAACAGGCGGTCAATCTACTTTTGCGAGTGTATGGGGTTCAACAGGAGTTACACCAAGCGTTATTGGTATGGGTGTTAACGCTTCATGTGCGGCAAGCGATACTATAGTAGCCTACTGCTTTTCCGCAGTAGCAGGGTATTCAGCCTTTGGTTCTTATGATGGCAACAATGTGGCTAGTGGAAGTTTTGTTTACCTTGGATTTAGACCAAGATTCATTATGATTAAATCAACTTCTGCAAGCACAGAATGGGTAATGATAGACACAGCAAGAAGTTCTTATAACTTATCAGAAACAGCATTGTATGCAAACAGGGACTATACAGAGTCAACAATAGGAGATGTTAATGATGTAGATATTTTAAGCAATGGTTTTAAATTGCGAAATAACACAGGTTTTGTAAACGCATCACAAACATATATCTATGCCGCATTTGCCGAAAACCCTTTTAAATACGCTCTCGCACGATAGGAAACAATCATGTTTAAACACAACAACCAAACAATCCCACTTGATACTCCATTCACCATTGATGGAACTTCATATCCTGCCAACTGGCTACGCCTGACAAGCCTTGCTGAGAAGCAAGCAGTCGGTATCGAGGAAGTTGCAGATGTAACCACAACCTATGATGACCGCTTCTATTGGGGCGTAGACAACCCTAAACTCTTGAACGATAGGGAAGAGTCTGACGAAGACGGCAACCCTATGTATGTCAAGGTGCTAGGCACAGTAGACGGCAAGCCAGCAATGGTTGACTCTACAGAACGCTTGGTCACCAAGGGACTCAAGTCAAACTGGACTGCACAAGTCAAGGACACGGCAAACAAGTTATTGGCTCAGACCGATTGGATGGTCATTCGTAAGGCAGAGCGTGATGTCGCTATACCTACGGCTACGGCTACCTATCGTGCTGGTGTGCTTACTGAATGTTCACGCTTGGTTGCGGCTATTGCAGGCGCTAGTAATGTGCAAGCGTTTATTACTGTTGTAACTACTCAGAATTGGCCTAGCAATGACTGACTTCAGTTGGAAAATTCTTCAGACCACTTCGGTAGATAACAGCCTAAAAAGCGTTCACTATTTGGTAACTGCCACAGACGAAGGCAAGGTAGTGGAGAGCCAAGGTCACGCTGATGTGGATGGAAAGATAACCATTTCTTATGAGCAAATAAGAGAGTTAGACATAATTAATTGTTTAAAAGAAATGTATATGCAAAATGACCCAAAATCACTAAAATCACGCCTAGAAGAACAGTTAAATTACCTAAAAAACGAGGTAAACACAGATTTTCCTTGGGCAAAACAAGTCTTTACGCCAAATTTGGGATAAACCATGACCCCATACGACATTATTAGCAGAGCATTAAAAGACATAGGCGCTTTAGAGGCTGGAGAAACACCGACTTCTGAAGCCGCCACAGATGCTTTTGATATGTTAAATGACCTCATAGACCAATGGTCAAATGAGGACATGATGGTTTTTAATGTGACAGAGATTATTTTCCCTGTCATAGCGGGTCAGACTCAATACACGATTGGCCCCGTAGCATCGACTGCTAATTTCATTGGCGCATCTTTCACAGGCTCAATTACTGGTGATGTGCTTACTGTTACCGCTATTGCATCTGGCGCTGTGGCACAAGGTCAAACTCTAAGTGGTACAGGCATTACATCTGGAACAAAGATTGTTGACTTTCTAACGGGCGCTGGTGGTAATGTCAACGAGCAAGGTACATATAAACTTAACATTAGTCAGACAACGGCATCAACAACGATAACTGCTTACTACGAAAAGCCCCTAAATATCAATTCTGCATTTGTTCGTATTAACACCAATTCAAATAATCAGCCCGTTATTAATGGTGGTTTGGACTATCCAATATCTGTATTAGCGTTGCAAGACTACGAGATGATTGGTCTAAAGACGATGAGTGGGCCGTGGCCAAAGGCGTTGTACTTTAATCCAAGCGCTGATACGGGAAACCTTTTTGTGTGGCCAAACCCCTCACAGGGCGAGATGCACTTATTTGCCAACACGCTTTTTAGCAGATACAACACTTTGTACGATGAAATTGTATTGCCACAAGGCTACTCAATGTGCCTTAGATGGTGTTTGGCAGAGCGTTTAATGCCTATGTATGGAAAGGCTAGTCAAGTACAAATAGCGATGATTAACGGCTTGGCGGCTCAATCAAAAGCAACTATTAAGCGTACCAATATGTCACCGCTACAAGTGGCAAGATACCCAGATTCTTTGATGAACTCACGCAGTAAAGATGCAGGATTTATATTGACGGGTGGATTCTCATGATAGGGGTGGCACATGGCTGATTTTGGCTTTGTTGGCCCCTCCTACCCAGCGACTTCGGTTTACCAAGACTCGAATGAGTGTATAAACTTTTTACCAGAAGTTGACCCACTTAAACAAGCGGGTGATAGAGGGGTGGTGGCGCTGTACCCAACGCCTGGACTCACGATTAAAGCCATTCTTCCCAACCAACAAGAAGTTAGAGGCTTACGCACTCTTTCTGGTGGAACGGCAATGTTGGCTGTTTGTGGCGCTTATGTCTATGTGTTTAATAGTCAATTAACGCCAACAATGATTGGTGAAATGAACACCACTACGGGTCGTGTCACCATATCTGATAATGGAATAAACGCTTATATCGTTGACGGCACATATCGCTACACATGGCGTATTGGGACTGTAACTGCGGCTGTATTTACGGGCGTTGTGTCAGGCACAACTTTGACTGTGACTGCGGTTAATTCTGGAACTCTTGCGGTAGGTCAGCATTTCTTTGCGGTAGGTGCGCTTCAAGAGAGCGTTATAACAGCCCTTGGAACGGGTACAGGCGGTACTGGCACATATACCCTTAATCTATCGCAAACAATCGCTTCAAGCCAGATGTATACCTCTAGCGCTGGTGCTGTTATTACAGCGTCAATGTCTGGGACTACTATGACTGTGACTGCGGTTGCTAGTGGCACTTTATTTGTTGGTCAAACTATCCAAGGCGCTGGAATTACAGTTCAAACCATTATTACGGCTTTGGGTACGGGTAGCGGTGGCGTAGGAACTTATACAATAAACAATTCTCAAACAATCACATCTATCACAATGTACGCCCTTAATTGGACTGTACTTCCCTCAAGTGATGGCGCTTTCTCAGGCGGTGAAACTTGCGACATTGTTGACAATTATTTTGTATACAACAGACCAGAATCACAACAGTTTGGCGCTTCTGGCGTTTTATCTCCTGTTTCGGGCGCTACATCATTTTCTAGTAAAGATGGTTCGCCAGATGATTTAATAGCGCTTATTGTTGACCACCGCGAAGTCTATTTGATGGGCGAGGTTTCATCAGAGGTGTGGACTGATGTGGGCGGTGTACCTTTTCCTTTTCAGAGAATTCCAGGCACTAACACCCAACACGGCATAGCGGCTAAGTTTTCACTTGCGCGTTTTGGTGATTCTTTTGCCTATGTTTCACGCAATAACCGAGGTCAAGCACAGATTATGCAAATGAGAGGCTATGTGCCTACACGCATATCAAACCATGCGGTTGAAAACTCGCTTGCAAATCAATATGTAGATGACGCTATCGCTTGGACTTATCAATTAGAAGGTCACGAATGTTATGTCGTGTCTTTCCCAACCTTAGAGTTAACTTGGGCATATGATTTAGCATCTGGGATGTGGCACAAGTGGCTATACACAGAAAACGATGGAACTTATACCCGTCACAGAGGTAATTGCTGTGCGGTGTTCCAAGGATTAGTTCTTGTGGGTGACTATGAAGATGGTTCAATTTACTCAATAGACAAGAACAACTACACAGATAACGGGCAACATACCCGTAGGCTTAGACGCGCACCGCACTTGGTATCGGACTTTCAACGACAGTATTTTGATGAACTGCAGATTCAGTTTCAGCCTGGTGTTGGGTTGACGGGCATAACTACACCTTTAAATAGTGCGGTTGTGGGTGCTGACCCGCAGGCTATGCTTAGATGGTCAAACGATGGCGGTTCTACATGGTCAAGTGAGCATTGGACTTCTATCGGCTTAATTGGTAAATATAAAAATCGTGCCATTTGGCGCAGATTAGGTTCTGCTAGAGATAGAGTGTTTGAAGTGGTTGTAAGCGACCCTATCAACGCTGTGATTATTTCTGCTAACTTAAAAGCAACTGCGGGGGAAAACTAATGGCTACTGGCATTTCCAATACCACGCAGTTAAACCCATATCCTCAGACTGAGTTCTTAGATGGGCAGACTAAACGCCCTACAAGGGCTTGGCAACAGTTTTTTTTAAATCTGCTTAACTTTAGTTCTGCAACAACGGCAACGGCTGGCTCTGGTACTTTGCCTGCTAATCCCGTAGGATTTATAAACATTACCATAAATGGTGTGGCTTACAAAGTGCCATATTACAATGTATAGCATGGAATTAACCCAAAATCACACGCCTACTCTTGCGGAAATCGAGAATTTACAGCGTGAGATGGTAAAGATGCCACAGGCTGAATTGCAGACTGAGCATTATTTTTCTGGTGGTATGTATTGCAGAAAAGTGGCGAGGGTTGCAGGCACTTTGATTGTTGGCAAGGTACATAAGAAAGACCATTTCTTTTTGTGCGCCAAAGGTCAGATTATTGCTTGGTCTGAAAAAGGAATGGTTACGCTAAATGAGGGTGATGTGTTGTGTTCTAAAGCAGGCACAAAGCGCGTTACTTTAGCGGTAACTGATGCGATTGGAATTACTTTTCACAAGACAAGTAAAACCAACTTAGACAAGATAGAAAAAGAATTGATAGAACCAGACGAATTGGCACTTTTTGATTCGTCTAACAAAATTAAGGTGCAAGCCTTGGAGGATAGATAAATGACATGGGTTGGCGCGGCAATCGTAACTTCAAGCGTAATTGGTGCAAATGCGGCTAGTAGAGCGGCAGATAAACAAGTGGCGGCACAGCGTGAAGCGTTGGCATACCAAAAACAACAATACGAGGATATTAGAAAACTAAACACGGGCGCTCGTACTGCTGGTGCAAGTGCGTTAAACCAATTAGGCGCATTAGGTTCTGGTACTTATGGAATGTATGATGCCGAGGGAAATCCTACTGGCGAAACTGGAATGGGTTCTGGGTATTTAACAAAACAATACACACCAGAAGAATTTGCACAGGGACAAGACCCAGGCTATCAATTCCGACTTGCCCAAGGACAAGAAGCCACTAACAGAGCGGCAAACATGGGCGGTGGAATGATTAGCGGAAACGCTTTAAAGGGCGCTCAAGACTACACACAAGGGTTAGCATCAACTGAATTTACTGGTGCTTTTAATCGCTTTCAAACTGGTCGACAAAACATTTACAACACTTTGGCTGGCATCGCTGGTTTAGGTCAAAACTCTACTAATACTGTTGCAAACGCATCAAATGTTGCCTCTACTAATGTTGGTAACACTATGTCAAACATAGGCGCGTCTCAAGCGGGTGGAATTGTTGGTCAGGCTAATGCTTTGTCTGGTGGTTTACAGCAATATGGTAATCAGCAGTATTTGTCTAATTTGTTAGCGCCTAGAAATCAAATTCCAGCGGGATATTCAGATTCAGCAGGCTTTGCTGGCGGTGGTTCTGGTGTTTTAAATGTACCAGGGCAAGGAACAATGCCTATTGGTGAATACTTTAGACCAGCGTAAGGAATAATCATGGCAGAACCAGTAGCACTACAAGTTAAACCACCTCAAGTAATGACACTTGGGGACATGGTTAACATCGCCCGTGGCGCACAGGCTTATCAACAAGCCGAACAAGCCAATCCTTTGACTTTGCAAAAAGCGCAAATGGAAATTGAGCAAGCACAAAAGATGAATCCTCTTGCCGTTTCTAGGTCAGAAACTGAATTAGAAAAAGCAAGGATTGACACTTTAAAGGCTGGTTATGGTCTTGACGATACTGAGCATACTTCTTTTGCCAAGATTCTTGGAGGCTTTGCTTATGACCCACGCTTAAAACCAGAAAACATCAAAAAGAATCCAAGTGCGGTTATGGATGTTATCCACGAAATGAAAGCCGAAGGCGTGGCTAGTGGTATTCGTAACAAACGCTTAGATACTGTTATTGCACCAGCAATGGCTAAAGCCATGCAAGACCCTTCTTCTGTGCCTCAGTATTTGTTAAACATGATGACAAAAGGCATGACTTCTGCTGAACAACGCTCTGCTGGTTTAGAAAAAGTTGAAACTACTGGCGCTGGTCAAGTTATTAGAACTACGCCATCGACCTATGGTGAAACACCAAAAGTTAGTTACGAGACTCCATCTGGCGTTACACCAATGCCTAACATTGTTGAAGTCAATGGTGCTAAGTATGAAATTTCTGCGCCAACTACTGCTGGCGGTCAACCAATCCTAAAACCTTTGGGTGGTGGAATGACGCAACCAAGTCAAGGCACACCACCGCCTGTTACACAGCCACCGCCACAATTTCAGGGCGCACCACAAAGTGGCATTACGCCAACACAAATGTCATTGCAGTACCCAGTTCGTAAGGCTGGAGATTTGCGACCATTTGCGCCTAATGAAGCGATTGATACAGAAAAAGGTGCTAGTTATAGAAATTCATTAACTACAAGACAAACTGATTTATCGGCATCTCGCAGAAATTTGGATGAAGTAATAAAAGCGGCAGTACAAATTGACAAAGAAGATTTGTTTTCTACTGGTGTTTTAGGCGCTCTTACAAGAACTGTTAAAGGTTGGGCGGGTGACCCTAAATATAAACAATTAAGCAAAGACTTAGCCAATGTGCAAATTTCAAACATACAAGCCCAAGGTGGCTCTATGGATACTGTTGCTGGTCAACAGTTAACCAAAATGGCAAATGGTGATGAGACTTACCCACCAGATGTATTGGTTAACATTGCTAGAAGAACTTACTCTGATTTGACTAACTTAGATATGCAAGCAACTGGCGCATCTAAGTTTGCACAAAAATATGGCGATAGCAATTTAAACTCTTTTAAGCGTATGTGGTCTAGTAATGCAGATTCCAAAGTGTTTGAGGCTATGAGCATATTTGAGAATGTCAAAGACCCTGCCGTAGCAAAAACAGAAATTGATAAATTGTTGGGTGACAATACAAAAAAACGCGAAGAATTCTTTAAAAAATACAATAACATTAAGAAATTAACAGCCACAGGGGAACTCTGATGGATGAACTTGGCGCTTTAATTCTTGGCGAAAGACCAAAAGAAAAAGAAAAAAGCAGTAGTGCCTCTAGTATTATTGCGCCTACCAAAAGTAAGAACTTTGGCAAAAACCCTCAACTGCAACCAGAAGAAGAAAAGCCAGACGAGTTAGGGCAGTTAATACTTGGTAGCACTCAAGCGCCACCAAAGCAACCACCACAACCCCAACAACAAGCACCTCAAGCACCTAAACAAAGCACATTATCGCAAGTTGGGCAAGGACTAGCCGCGCTAGGAGATGTAACTGTGGGTGGTGTTTTACCTATGGCTGGCTATGTTGCACAAGCCGTAACAAGACCATTTACAACACCACAAAAATCAGAACAAATTGGACAAACCATATCTTCTGCTGTTGCTCAACCATTTGGTAAGGCTTTTGGCGTTACTGAAACTGCTGGCTACAAAGGCGAAGCGCTATCAAGATTAATGGCATTTATTGGAGAAAACGCATCTATAGGTGCGGAAGAAATTTCTAGAAAAACTGGTTTGCCAGTTGAAGATGTAAACAACATGATGGCTTCTTTAGGGTTATTTGGTGGTGCTAAAGTCGCGCCTAAAGTTGGCGGTGCTTTAGAAACTTCTGGTAAAAAAGCGTTTTCACTTGAAGAAGCAATAACAGAAAAAGTCAAAGCACAAATGCCTTCTGTTCGTGTTGAGCCTGTTGGCGGCATGAAATCCGCAGGCTCTGCGGCAACTACAAAGAAAGCAACGCTAGATGCGGCTTTGGCAGAAATTAAAAACCCAGATTTAAAAGCACAACTTTCCAAAGAAAACCCTGCAAACATTGACCCTAAAGTGTTAGAGCGTTATGTTGATGCTGATAGTGTTGGAGTGCAGTTGCTTAAAGGTCAAGCAGAGCAAGACCCTAATTTAATTTCATTTGAGCGTAATACAAGGGGTCAAGACCCTAGAGTTGTTGAAGCCTTAAACAGACAAAATACTGCGTTACAAGAAAAAGTAGTTGAAGTAAAAGAAAAATCTGCGCCAGATGTGTTTGCCCCTGACTATGTGGCTAATGCTGAAGGCGCTATGGAGTTTATTGGTAGCAAAATTAAACAAAACGAAAGTGCTGTTGGCGAGGCATACAAGGCATTAGATGACTTTGGCGCTGGCAAGATTGAAGTTGACAGTAAAACATTTGGTCAAAACGCTATTAAGGCGTTGTCAGAAAAAGAAGATATAGATTTTTTGCCTTCCATAATCAAGACAAAAATTGATACTTATGCTGAAGGCAAACCAATGAACTTTGCCCAATACGAAAATCTACGCACACAGATTGCTAGAGAAACTCGTAAAGCACAAAAAGCGGATGATGGTAATTCTGTTCATGCGTTAACTTTGGTGCGTGGCGAGTTAGAAAAATTGCCTTTAATTGGTGAAACAATAGAGGCTAAAGTAATTGCTGACAAGGCTAGAGCAACTGCTAAAGCAGAGTTTGACCTTCTTAATCGTGATAGCCCTAACTACAACAAAGTCTATGCGGACTTGGTTAACGGCAAGACTGATACCAAAGACTTTATTCAAAGTGCGGTTTTGCGTTCTAAGAACAAAGACTTTGCAAAAACAATGGAATTGTTTGATGACCCAACTGCTAAACAACATTTACGGGCTGGCGCTTTAGATGTAATTATTCGAGATTCTACGGATACAAGCGGTAAATTTAAGCCTGCGGCTTTTGCCAAAGCAATAGAAAATTTAGATGTAAATAAAAAATTGGATGTTTTGTTTGGCGAAGAAGCGCAAATGTTGCGTAAGATTGCTAAAACTGGACAACTGGTAGAGGCACGACCCGCTGGTGCATTTGTAAATGAATCAAACACAGCAACAGCAATGGCGGCTCAATATGGAAAAAGACTAGCAGAACAAATACCCGTTGTTGGTAGATTTGTAGAGCCAGCGCGTCAATTATTGCAAGAAAACGCAAAAAACAAAATGGTTGACGAATCACTAAGACCAGGCTCAGGCGTAAGAATCAAAGACATAGGTAAGGAATAAAAATGGCAGTCAATCTCTCTCCCATCGGTAACGGCTTTCAGTTCTTTACCATTACTGGTATCCCGCTTGCTGGTGGCAAAATATACACATATCAAGCGGGTTCATCTACGCCCCTAGCGACCTATACAGATAACACGGCTACTGTTGCTAACGCCAACCCCATCATATTGGGTACTGATGGCAGACCAGCAAATGAGATATGGCTGACCTACGGCTATAACTACAAGTTTATTTTAAAAACGGCAGACGATACAACAATACAAACATACGATAACTTGTATGGAATTATTGGTGTTCAACCGACTGTTGGCGCGACTATCCCTGCGGGTCTAATTGCTTTGTGGTCTGGCTCTATCGGTTCTATTCCTAGTGGTTGGTATTTGTGCGATGGCTCTAACGGAACACCTAATCTGACAGACAGATTTGTTATTGGTGCTGGTTCTACTTATGCCGTAAACGGAACGGGTGGCGTTTCTTCGGTTACTTTGGTAACTGGAAATATGCCAGCCCACACGCACATAGCAACTGTAATAGACAATGGTCACACGCATACATCTAATGCTCAAGTGCAGAATGGTCAAAGTTTGGCGGGTGGCGGGTCGCAAACTGTTTTGCCACAAGCGGCTACCATTAACTCAGCATTTACTGGTATTCAAGTAACAAACGCTTCTGTCGGCTCTGGCACATCGTTCAGCGTATTAAACCCTTACTACGCCTTGGCGTTTATTCAGAAGTCTTAATATGCAAGACATTGAAACACGCATTGCGGTTCACGAAGCCATTTGTGCTGAACGATATAAGAATATTGAGGAATCATTAGCAAATGGTGAAAAGCGTATGACTAAGATTGAATATCTTTTGTATGCGGTAATGGCTTGCGTTTTGTTTGGCCCGAATGTAGCGGCAACTTTTATTCACAAGTTTTTCGGAGTTTGACATTGACCCTTTTTCGTTGTTACTTTTGGCTCAATCTGCTTGTAGTGCAATTTCTAAGGGTTGTTCAATGTTGCACGAAGGTCGCTTGCAACTGGAAGGTGCTAAGTCAACTATCCAAGGCGTACAAGCAGACCTCAAAGCAATTAAAGGGCTGTGGGATTGGTTTGTTGGGCTGTTTGAGCCTGCAAAGCCTACCGAAGCCAAGCCTGTGGCGAAAGCGAAATCCCTTAAAAAAGACCAATCCTATGAAGCCATTGAATTGCAAGTTATTAACGATGTTGGCATCCAACTGGGCAATTTCTTTGAAATACAAGCGCAGTTAAAGAACTACTACGCATCGTTGGAAGCAGAATCTAAGGAACGCTACGACCCTACCCAGAACACCTCAAAAAAGGCGATAGAGCGAAGCCTAGTGGAGTTACAGATGGAATCTTTGGATGCCACCATCAGAGAGCAAATGACTGTGTATGCGCCAGCAGAACTGAAAGCGATATACACAAGGTTTTTAAAGATGTATGCCAAAATTGAACAAGAGCAAGAATGGGCTAGGGCAGAAGAAGTCAAGAAGTTAAGACAACAGCGCTGGAAACAAGAGCAAGAAGAAATCTGGTTTATTGAAGTAACAAGTGGAGTGGTTGCTGTGACTTTTATATGTTTACTATTTGGGTGGCTAATGTGGCAACTGCGCGCCTTATCGGGTGGATTCTGACTGCGGTTGCGCTATGTGTAATTGTTGGTGTAACTTCCATAGCGTACATTGAAACGCTGTATATGAAAGCGCAACTAAAACGCGAGATTAAAGAACTGAGAAAACTTAAACAGGAACTAAAGGAAAACAAATGATTCCAATAGGCGCACTTATAGACATTGGTGGAAAAATATTAGACAAGGTATTTCCTGACCCAGCACAAGCAGAGCAAGCCAAGTTGAAATTCTTGGAGATGCAACAAAATGGCGAGTTAGCAAAATTAAATGCAGATGTTGCCGAATCGCACGAATTGACTGAACGACTTAAAGCAGACATGGCTTCTGATTCATGGCTGTCTAAAAACATACGCCCTATGACATTGGTGTTTATTCTGATTACATACACAACTTTTGCAATGATGAGCGCGTGGGATATTGAGGTAAACAACAACTATGTAGAGTTGCTAGGGCAATGGGGAATGTTGATTATGTCGTTTTATTTTGGCGGCAGAACGCTAGAGAAAATTATGGACATGAAGGCTAAAAAATGAATCTTACAGAACACTTTACTTTAGAAGAACTAACACATACCGACCATCGGGAACTGGAGAACATACCAAATGAAACTGAACTTACAAACCTTAAAAGATTGGCTGAATTCCTTGAAACAGTCAAAGGCGTACTTGGCGGTAAACCAATTATGGTTAACTCTGCGTTCCGCAGTAAAGCGGTTAATGACGCGGTAGGCTCGAAAGATAGCAGTCAGCATAGGGTAGGGTGCGCGGCTGATATTCGTGTGCCTAGCATGACTCCTGACGAAGTGGTAAAGGCTGTTATTGCGTCTGGTATTGGCTATGACCAAATCATTCGAGAGTTTGACAGATGGACACATATATCTGTGCCAAACGACCCGTCTGGAACGCCACGCAAGCAAGCGTTAATCATTGATAAACAAGGCACAAGAGCCTACGCTTAATCTTTGTCTACACTAAGCCACAGAACAGCCACTAGGATGCCAACACCTATAAACGCGCCAACAAGCAATAAGACAATAATGGTTAGTATGCTAGAAATCATAGTCTTGAGTAGTGTCGTTTAGATGGTCTAGAAGCCATTGCAAACACATAAAACTGTTTAGGCTTTACTGTGCGTTTAACCATTTCTCGCTCTGCGGTTAAGGCTTGCTGGCTCTTAAAAAAGTTATTAAATTCTGGGTGGTAAGTTTTTATGTAATCAGGGTGAAAAGCGTTCATGTGTGTTTTTCCTTTGATTTATTGACCCAGCAAATCCAGTGGTAAACAGTTCCTGAGTCATTCCAAAACCTTTCGCCTACCTTAAATAACCCAAAGCATCGAGGACATTGATGTGGTTTAAATAAATCGTTCATGTGTTTTTCTCCAATTTAGCCAATCTATCACCCAGTTCGCGTATCAACATACGCGCTAGGGCTAATTCTTCCATAATGGATTGATATTTATCCATCTGCCTAATACCTTCTTTTCTTACATAACTTTGTTCCATAGCGCTAAATACTTCCCGTTCTTCTGGCGTTTCTTCAAGCATAGTGACTCCAAAAATAGTAGATAAATACCGCTAGGGCAATTTGCCCCATCAGGATAGCAAAATCTGTTATGTGTGTCATGTCTCGCCTATCATTCTTTTAATAGTAAACAAGTCTTTATATTGCGGGTATAGGGCTATCCATAATCGAGCGTAAAAAGCAATGTAATCATTACTGATTTTGAAGTCAACGCCCGTAGTAACAATAGAAACCTCCCAACGAATTCGATTAATTATTAGCCAATGACTAATCTTTTTTCTACCCCGTTGAATGGCTTCTAGCGAAAACTTTTCAAAGTATTGCCAGACTTCGGGATTGGCTTTGTGCCATTCCCACCAGTCTTTTTTTCTTTGTTCAAAAGTTAATGTCATCAAAGTCTGCCTTTGATTCTATTGGTCGCGGTGCGTTCATATATGCCCAACCTGACCAACCGCCTTCTACTATTGGCATACAGACAAACTTCAGCATAGGACCATTTTTAGTTTCAATGACAGAGCCGATACGCTGATAACGATTCTTTTCTTGACCTTCTTTGTTTGTGTATTTGCCTGTTATGACGCTGACTTCGTATTGTGTTTTAGACATTTTTAACCCTTGGTAATTTATTGATTTTTTTAACTAATTCATCTAAGAATTGATTAACTTCTTTCTCCAGCGTTGCTACATATTCAGCGTCAAATTCGACTCTTTTTATGAACAACTGAAGGTCTAAGGGTAATCGTGGGTCAAACGACACATAATCACACCATTGGCGCTCACAACACCTCATTTGCCATTGCATTTGCGTTATGTACTTAGTAGGTACTGATAGATTTATTAAAGTATCAATGTGCGTTGCTGTATTAGGACATTTAATCTCTAACATACCGCGAGTTTCTACCAATCCATCGGGTGACGCACCAGACATTTCAATGGTTGGGTGCTGTACAAAGCCTACTTCTTCTGCAAATAAACCGCGAGCGTTTTCATAAGCAGAACGCGCTAGGGGTTCGGTTTCAGTACCCCATTGCATCGCAGTATTAGTAAACGATTCACCTTGTTGACCAGTTAGCCTTTCGCATATCAACTGCGCCATGTAGTTATCACGACTTGCTGAATAACCGCTTTTAGTTTTTGCAATTACATCTGCTACACGCGATGCTGTAACTTTGCCTAGTCGCGCCTTAAACCATTCTTCTGTTAGTTGTTCCATTACTTTAAACTCCTTTTCATTAAATCTTTTGCCGCTGTAACTGCTTCCAGCCATTCTTTGTCTGTGCCTGCCGCTTTATAAGCATCTTTGAACGCTGTTTGCAGTTCTTCTACTGTCTTAGCATCTTGTATAGCGGTCAAATGGTCTTGCATCAAAGAATGATTTGCTTTGACTTCTTTAGGCTTTCTAGATGCATCATTGCCGTCATCATCTTCTGGGGCTTGCGAGGTAGCCGCCATAAGCGACGCCCGACGAATATAAGTCAAGCACGACATAAACCCTTGCGGGTCGTGTTTGGGTGCAGGGAAGAACAGTTTGCCGCAGTCCAATCGTTCACCAGATTCGTGCAAGAAACTTGTTTCGCAGACTATGCCGTCTGGGTGTTCCGATGTTGTCTGAAACAAAAATATGCCGTTAGCGTTTAATGCGTCAATAACTGATTCAACGCAAGATGCTAAATCTACATACTTGCTACGAAAGTGCGGGTTAAGAGAATTTTTCAGCGCTGGCTGGAAAGCAATTTGTGCTTTTACAAGTGCAGTTGCAATGTTTTTCATTTATTTTCCAAAAGTTAAAAGAGCCAAGATAAAACCCGCGACAAAGCCAGATAGCCAGAAAAGCACTTTGTCTGCAAGTGTGGGAATAGAGGGCTGGTAGGGACCCTCTAATGTGTGCTGTGTGTAGTTACTATGTTTCATAGTTTTTGCTTTCATAACGAGCAAGGGCAAAATCAAGCGCGTTGTTATCGGCTTCTTCTTTGCAAGCCTTTACATAACCACGCTCAAGGGATTGGATTACTGTGTCACGCAGTAAGTCAGTAATAAGTGCATTACCGATGTAAACGAACCAAAGATTGGTACTTTGTGCGTCAAAGTAACATTCAAGGTCTACATCTGGTGCGTCTGAATGACTGCACACCATGCAGTCAAATTCGCTGTGTTCTGGTTTCATGCTGTTACTCCTTGAAAAATTTGACAATGATGACCGCGTTTGACCATTAGAGAAATAAAACTTAACGCCTTGGTAATTGATGTAAATTCCATGCGTGACCATCCATCTTGCGTATTTGTTATGTTGATTTCAACTACATAAAAGTTTTTCATGTTTTCACCTCAAAATCTTTGTCACGATAAGAACAGCCGTTTTGAATAACAAGACGCACAAGTTTTATCATCTTGTTTGACGATTCTTCGTAAACATCTTTTTTTAAGTGAGTGAGTTGCCAAGAAAATGCTGAACGATACTTTTGGAGTAAATGCTCAAGTTGGCGTAATTCGTTTTCTGTCATACATACTTTCTAAAAGACCCTTTGCGTTGCGCTGGGGATTGTTAATAGTATAAGCGCAATTAAGTGAAGGGGGACAAATCCCCCATCTTTTTTTTAGAAATGTGGGTTTCTTTCGTTGTGGTGTCCATCAGTCAGAAACCAGCATTTCATCTTCCATGAACCTGTTTTACCCTGACGATAAAACGATTTACCCGTAGTAGTTGTAATTTTCTTTAGCGTCTTGCTAATAGTCTTGATAAAACCGCAAGGGTAAGAATCACCATTGAATGTGTAAGAAACTGCATCGTATTGCTGTGGTGCTTTGATTACATCGTAGCGTGGTGAGCAACATTCGCCCGAATCAACAGCGATGTAATCTTCACCAGCAAACTTACTGGCTTCGTCTGCTATTTCTTGCACTTGCTCAAATGATGTAAAGTCCCAGCGAGATACCCAACCTTTAGTGCGTTGGTCAAAAGGGATATATTCGCTAATCTCAAGAACTTCTATGTGATTGGGTGCTGTTTCTTTGGTTTGTGTTTTAAAGTAAATCATGATTTGCTTTCAATAGACCCTATGCGTTATTGCTTTGGGAATGACTCAACTATAAGTTAGATTAAGCATAAAAACCGTCTCCAACAAAAATAATTGAAAAAAAGTAAAAATAAATTCATTTTGTCGCTTTCCAACAACATAAGACTGCTTATGTATAATCCACCACATGAATAAACAGAAGTTAATTTTTTTAGCAGGCTCACAGGTTGCGCTTGCAAAACTATTAGGAATCAGTCAGGCGGCTGTGTCTCAATGGGTAGAAGTGCCACAAGCCAGAATATGGCAGTTGCAGTTGCTAAAACCTAGTTGGTTTAGTTGATATATAATTTTTTGAAACGCTTGGCGGCGTTACTCGTAGTAGGGTTACACATGAAGTCTGCTGGTACTGCGCCAGTCCGCCAACACCGAAAGGTGAGACTTCAGGTGTAGCCCTTTTTTTTGGTATCAAAAATGAAAATAAAGAACTGGAATAAGTTTCAGCATTTCAAAGACAGAAAACCACCATGGGTTAAGTTGTATCGTGATTTGTTAGACGATATTGAATGGCACGAATTAGACCCAAAAGCCGCAAAAGTTTTAACAATGCTGTGGTTAATAGCAAGCGAAGATGATGGAAACATACCATCAACTAAACAATTAGCATTTCGTTTAAGAATGCCCGAAAAAGAAACAGAAGTTTGCATTTCCAAGTTGTCTCATTGGCTGGAACAAGATGATTACAGTACGATATCAGAGCGATATCAAGATGATGCTCTAGAGACAGAGAGAGAGACAGAGACAGAGAGAGAGAAAGAGACAAAGAAAGCAACTATCGTTGCTACACCTATCGGTGTTTCACAAGAAGTCTGGGATTCTTTTGTTAAACAAAGGAAAACGAAGAAGGCGCAGATTACAGAATTGGTGATAGCGGGTATTCAACGCGAAGCAAACAAAGCAGGGTGGTCGTTGGAAAACGCTTTAAACGAGATAGTCGTAAGAAACTGGCAATCTTTTAAAGCAGAGTGGGTGAAAGAGAAACAATCTCACTCTGAACGACTGTCAAACTCAATGTCTGTGCTGACAAACGGCTTAACAACGCCAAAAAAACCCTTTTGGCAAACTGAAGAGGTGAAAAATGAGCGAATTTTGTGAAAAATCTCAAGGCTTTGATTACATCTTTGGTCGCATGAACGCTATTTACGGCAATGACTTTGCGCGTAAGTGGGATGGCATAGACGCAAATCTGATTCGTAATGAATGGATTGGAACGCTAGGTTCTTTTCTTACATATCGCCCATCAATGGACTATGCGTTAACGCACATTGACCCTGTTAGACCGCCTTCATCGTTGCAATTTCGCATTATTTGTCAGCATGGTCCCGTTATCCCTCCACGCGAGCCATTAACCCAAATTGAACACAAAGTTCCCAAATACAGCGAAACAGCCAAACGCGAGGCACTTGCAAAACTAGCAGAACTTAGAAAACAAATGGTGTCAAACTATGACAAAAAATGACGCTCACGCCTTGCTTGACAAAATCAGAGACGGAATGCCCATGGCTGGCGCAACTGAAGCCTTACGACTCACGGGAGACATTTATAGAGTTTTTGACAAATCACTATGCGTTAATCGCAATGAACAAAGCAACATTGAATCATTCACGATACATGGTGCGTCAACTTCAGAACTCAAACAAAGAATTGGCTACTCTCGGTATCTTGATTGCCAAACGAATAAAGGAGTTACGCAATGAATAAACAAGAACTTGTATCAATTCTTAGAAGTGCAGGCGTAGACGAAAACGCTGTGACTTTGGCTGTAAATGCTTTTGAAATGGGTGCTGAATGGCAAAAAAAAGAATGTGTGTTACTTCTTGAAGAATTGGACGGCAAAGACAAAATGTCCAATTACTATGCTTTTGCCGCCCTAAAAATGAAAGAAATGAAATGACATTTATTGTGACATTCACAGTAGATGGTGACCCAGTTCCAAAAGGCAGACCACGCTTTGCTAGGCGCGGACAATTTGTGCAGACATACACAGATGCAAAGACAATCGACTACGAAACACAAGTAGCAATGAAAGCAAGACACGCAATAGGCTCTACCAAGCCCCTAGAAAGCGCGTTAACTGTGTTTTTGTATCTGCGCTATACAGTACCAGCGTCATACACAAAAAAACGCAAGGAAGCGTGTTTAGGGGGCTTGGAGTATCCAAAACGCATAGACATAGACAATGTATATAAAAGTATTACAGACGCAATGAACGGAATTGTTTATTTAGATGACTCGCAAATAGTCGAGGCACATATCAAAAAAGTTTATGCAGAAGAATCAGGGGCTAACATTATGGTGCAAGAGTGCGAATAGATTTAACAAACGAAACACAAGCAAAGTCGTTGATGGTCAATTTATGGCCAAAAGTGCTAACAGCGTTAAATGCTGGCAAACAACTAACGCTAGAGATAAAAAGCGCAAATCGTTCTTGTCAACAAAACGCAAAATATCACGCAATGATTGATGAAATTGCACAGCAAGCGCAACATCTTGGCTCAAAATGGGATGCTGAGAGTTGGAAAAGATTGTTAGTTGACCAGTTTTTAAAAGATAGCGGACACAAAACGGGCGTGGTTATCCCTAATTTGGCAGGCGATGGCATTGTGCAACTGGGTATGCAGACACGCGACTTTACAAAAGAGCAAGCGTCAGAGTTTGTCGAATGGTTGTTTGCGTGGGGTGCAGAACATGGCATTATTTATACCCAAATTTAACTATTACAGAAGTAAAGCGCATTTAAAAAATGTGGCTGATTTGCCCTGTCAACATTGCGGTATGGAAGGACAAACGCAGGCGGCTCACAGTAACTGGGCTAAACACGGCAAAGGTAGGGGGATAAAGGCTTCAGACGAGTACACAGCGGCTTTGTGCTACCCATGCCACGCGCAGTTAGACCAAGGTATGTGCTTGTCTAAAGAGGAACGCCAGACCATGTGGGACAACGCTTATATGAAAACCCTAATCGAACTAAAAAACAGAAATTTATGGGTAAAATAAATTTGTTGATAGCCGAGTAAGGGTTAGCGCCTTACTTTTTCTAGTTGTACAAATACGAAAAAGACGAACACCCTGCTTTATGGGAACGGCTATTAACAACCTATTTCTTTGGGTGAGCCTTATCCATACTGGTCTTTTCATGCGATTTAAGTTCTTTTGCAACAGACTCAACTTTGCGCTCAACCGCTCTGACTTCACGCTCGACAACATAGTTCTTTGGTATGTCGTGTGTTGCTTTTTCGCGGGTTAATTTAAAATTTGTAGGCATTAAAAAAACTCCTATAATGGATACGGCATTGTACAATGTCGATTAACCTTGCAAGGAAACAATCATGGGAAAAATGGATTCAAACAAAGGTATGCCAAGTACCACAGGCGCAACCCCACCAAAAGGTGCAACATCTAGCGATATGTCTGGACAACGCATGGGTAAAATTGTGGGCGGTGTGGCTATGGGCAAAGAAGATGTAAAAGGCAAAGATGGTGAGTTCAATACTGGTAAAACTGCTGGTATTTGTTACTCACACGACCGCTCAAATTATCGTTAAAGCGAAACCCCAATAGTCAGTCGGGACTATCAGGGTTTCTGACCACATCAAAGAAAGGTTGATATGGCTACTGAGCATTGTAGAGACTGTCGGCACTATCACGACACAAATTCCATTTTGGGTTTGTGCCGTAGGTATCCGACATATCAGAACAGAAGCCCACAAGAAACTTGTGGCGAATATAAAGGCAAAGCAGTTGCCAAACTTACCCCCGTTCACGCGGGGGACTTTTTGCCTATTAACAAACCCAAGCGCATGGGTAGACCGCCAAAAATTAAAGCGGAGGTAAAAAATGGAAATTAAACCATTGCGCGACAAAATCATTGTCAAACCAGAACCTCGCTTAAAGTCAAACATCGACTTATCTCAAATGCAAGAAGCAGACTCTATTGGCACAGTCATAGCGGCTGGTGACGATGCGCTATTGCAGGGATTAAATATTGGTGACCAAGTGCTATTCGGCACATTGGCTAAAGAATACAAAGACGAATATTTGAAGTTTGAGGAATTAAACTTAGATGGTGAGCGTCACTTAAAAATGTCATGGCAAGATATTGCCGCAATACTGGAGTAATCATGAAACCTGGACTATATGCAAACATCCATAAAAAACAAGAGCGTATTGAACGCCAAAAATCAGAGGGTAAACCCGTAGAAAAGATGCGTAAAGTTGGTAGCAAAGGCGCGCCAACTGCACAAGCGTTTAAAGATGCGGCAAAAACGGCAAAAAAATGAAAAAGCACGACAAACCCATTCCACACAAAACCACGGGTAAGGATAAAACCTACAACCCAACGGACAAAGGCGCTGGCATGACGGCAAAAGGTCGTGCTGAGTACAACGCCAGAAACAACGCCAATTTAAAACCACCAGCCCCAAATCCTAAAACAAAGAAAGACGAAGGTCGCAAAGCGTCATTCTGTGCGCGTATGGAAGGTGTGGTTAAAAACGCTAAAGGTCCTGCTGAAAGAGCAAAAGCATCATTAAAGAACTGGAACTGCTAATGAACAAAGAACTAATCAATTTAAGAATTCAAGATTTAATTTCTAAAGGCAAAGAATTAGAAAATCAACTTCAACAAATCAATGGTGCTTTACAACAATGTCAATGGACTTTGGCTGAACTGGACAAACCAGAAGATAAGCCAGAGGAATAAAGTTTGAAAGTTACCAACAAGAAAGTAACAGAACTAATACCTTATGTAAACAACAGCCGCACCCACTCTGACGAACAAGTGGCACAAATAGCGGCAAGCATTAAGGAATTTGGCTGGACTAATCCAATACTGGTAGACGGAAAAAACGGCATCATTGCAGGACATGGCAGACTTTTAGCCGCCCGTAAACTGCAAATGACCGATGTACCTACGATAGAGTTAAAAGACCTCACAGAAAGCCAAAAAAAGGCATATATCATTGCTGACAATAAACTGGCATTGAACGCAGATTGGGATAAAGACTTACTTAGACTAGAAATAGAGGAACTGGTTGCAGATGACTTTGAGTTATCAAAACTAGGTTTTAATCAAGAAGAATTAGACGCTTTGCTAGGCGAATTTGCGGCAGATGCTATTGAAGAAATAGACGAAGTAAACGAAGCGGTCAATTTCATAATAAAGTGTGAAAACATAGCGCAAAAGGAAATAATTAAGGCTAAATTGGGCATTTCTAGCGAAAAAATTAGTTTTGATACATTTATGGCTTACATAGATGGCTAGTCTGTTAATCATTGAGACTGTGCCACGCGCAGAAAACCCGATAGATGCTCATGTGCGTAATGCCATAGCGATACAAAAAGAACTAAAGAAATTGTGTCACACAGTTGATTTGCTGTTCATCAACGAAAATTCGCGCAGATTTCAAAAAAAATATGATGTTGTTATGGTGTCCTACGGCACACAATTCCCGTTTATTCACGAACTAGACAAGATAGAAGAAATAAACAAAGACTCTGCGTGGGGCTGGCTAACAAACGAATATAACTTGTCACCAAATGGGATGTTTTACAAGATTTTTAAGAAAACAAGTTCATTTTTGCTGTGTAACTATGAGATAGGCGCGGTCAAATACAACTGCTTTGATAGAACTTATAGCGTCAATTTGAATACTTTGTTATTCAATGATATGCCAAAGACCAAAAAAACAAAAGACTTTATTTATTACGGCACATACAGAACTGATAGAGAGAAATACTTTAAAAAGTATCTGCAAGGCGATGTGTACTTATCGACAAGCACAAAGAATCACAAAAAGTTCATGCACATAGGCTGTACAGCAAAGCCCATTATGAAATTTAGTTGGAACAAGCCCGCCCTGCTTAATTTCCGCTACTCCCTGTACATAGAAGATAGTTTTACTCATAACAACTTTAACAACTTAGCCAATCGTTTTTACGAAAGCCTAGCGTGTAGTTGCGTCATACTGTTTGACAAGTCATGTCTGGCTACGCTTAAACAAGCGGGTTTAACTGATTACGAACAGTTCTTAATAAGTAATACGGAAGATTTAAAAAGGTTCAACGAAAAAAATTACGAAGATTTGCTTGGAATACAACAAAAGTGGAAGGACATAGTTATACTAGACAAAGTTAAGACAACTTATAGTATTTCAGAAGTCATCACAGGAGAATCAAATGCAAGCAAAGCGCGATTTAATCAAACAAGCACTAATGAACAACGACTACAAGAAAGCAATTAGCATTGCGTCAAAGTTTCAAGGCAAAGACATGAATGAAATCAAAGACGCACAGTTAGCGTTCAGCAACCCATCTTTTTATCGTCAGATAGGTAAAAACCCTGACGCTGTGATTGAAAACGCAATCAAAGTTATGCAAGTTAAGTTTGCTTGAGTTAAGATAGCGTAACAAATTCCCCTTTATAAAATGAATATCACACATGAGCCAACCGAAGAAAAGCGCAAACTGGTAGAAACCAGTAGTGGCTTTGGTCTACCTCATGAGCAAATAGCGACATTAGTAGGCATAGACGATAAGACGCTACGCAAGCATTACAGAGCAGAATTAGACTTAGGCAAGGCTAGGGCTAACAGACAGATAGCAGGCAAATTATTTCAAAAGGCTACATCTGGCGATACAACAAGTTTAATTTGGTGGACTAAAACGCAGATGAAGTGGTCAGAAACACAAAAACATGAACTTACTGGTGCTGATGGAGAACCGCTAACAGGCATCAATGTGACCTTTCACAAGCCAGAATGAGCGAGGCAAGCGCACAGTTTCCTGTGAAAATGGCTGGCCTGTTTGATAAGGCTAGATACAAAATCTATTATGGCGGCAGGGGTGCAGGCAAATCGCACAGCGTAGCAAAAGCATTACTCATACTTGCGGCAAAAAGCCCTATTCGCGTTCTATGCGCTAGGGAATATCAGACTTCTATACGCGATTCGGTACACAAACTACTGTGCGACCAAATTGAATTGATGAATATGCACAGCATATTTGAGATAACGCAAAACAGCATAAGAGTTAAAAACGGCTCAGAATTTGCGTTTATAGGCTTAAAGAACAATGTTTCTAATGTAAAAAGTTATGAAGGCATTGATATTGCATGGGTTGAAGAAGCGCAAACTGTTTCGCGTATGTCATGGAATACCCTAATACCTACCATTCGTAAAGAACAAAGCGAAATATGGGTCACATTTAACCCAGAACTTGAAACAGACGAAACATATCAACGCTTCGTTTTAAAACCTCCAGAAAATGCAGTTGTACAAAAAATTAATTGGTCGGATAACCCGTGGTTTCCAGAAACGCTATTGTTAGAAAAAGACGCGCTAAAAAGCCGTGACCCGTCAGCGTATCAAACAGTTTGGGAAGGTCTATGTAGACAGACAGTAGACGGGGCAATCTTTGCAAACGAAATGCAGTTAGCAGAGTTAGATGAGCGTATAACAAAAGTTAATTACGACCCTACAAAGCCTGTACACGCAATATTTGATTTAGGTTGGGCAGATAGCACAGCAATATGGTTCTTACAGTTTGTAGGCATGGAAACAAGGCTAATACGCTATGTTGAGGACAATCAACAAACAATCAGTCATTATTTGGCGTTGATGCAAACATACGGCTATATGTACGACACGCTATGGCTACCGCATGACGCACAGAACAAAACATTAGCCAGCAACGGCAAATCAATAGAAGAAATTGTTAGGGCGGCAGGGCATAAAACAAGAATTATTGAGCGCACACCTATTGTTGACAGCATTAACGCGGCTAGAACAATTTTTAGAAACTGCTGGTTTGATAGGGAAAATTGCCATGATGGTCTACAATGCCTACGACATTATCGCTACGAGGTAGACCCAGAAACGGGTCAATTTAGCCGTAATCCTTTGCACGACCAGTATTCACATGGCGCAGATGCGTTCAGATACATCGGGCTAATGATTAATGAGCCAAAGCCAAGGCGTAGGGTTCAGAATCAAAATTATGGTCAGAACAACAGTTGGATGGGATAAATATGGCAAATGACTTTGACCCAGTAATTACTGAAGCAGTTCAATTTCTAAAGTTCTGCAATGACGCAGACACGATGAATCGCCAAGAGGCGTTAGAAGATTTAAAGTTTGTGTCTGGTGACCAATGGCCAGTAGAACTACAAAACAGCCGTAACCTTGAATCACGCCCCTGTTTAACCATCAACAAGATAGACGGCTATTGCCGACAAGTAGCCAACCAACAGCGCCAACAACGCCCACGCATCAAAGTACACGCTACTAATACGCACGAACAGATGGTGGAAGCGCAAGACATTCAGGGCATTATTCGCCACATTGAAGTTAACAGTAACGCAGACCACGCCTATGACAATGCCTTTGACTATGCTGTACGCATGGGTTGGGGTTATATGCGTGTACGCACAGACTATGTAAGTGAAGATTCATTCGACCAAGAAATCTATATTTGTCCAGTAGACAACCCTTTTACTGTGTATTACGACCCTAACAGCATATTGCCTGATGGCTCTGACGCTGAAAAGTGCCTAATCACCACAATGATGAGCAAAGAAGTGTTTAGGTCAATGTACCCAGACAATGACGATGGCACATCATTCACACAGCGCGGTACGGGTGACAGCCAATCAGAATGGATAACTAAGGAAGATATACGTCTAGCCGAGTATTACTATACAGTACGCGAGAAAGCCAAACTCTACCTTTTGAGCGATGGTTCTAGCACTTTTGCTGATGACAAAGATTTTTTTAACCGCTTACAAATGGCTGGTATTACAGTCATTGACACACGCGAATCATTTAAAAAGACAATCAAGTACAAGAAACTAACCGCTATTGAGGTTATTGAAGAACGCGATTGGCCTAGCCGTTACATTCCCATCGTGCCTGTTTATGGTCGACACGTTGTTATCGGTGACAAGCGTAAGAAGTTTGGCATGGTGCGCTACGCTAAAGACAGCCAGAGAATGTATAACTTCTGGCAAACCTCTATTACAGAATCTATTGCTCTCGCACCGAAAGCCAAGTGGGTTATGGCAGAAGGTCAAGACGAGGGACATGAAAACGATTGGGCGCAAGCCAACATCAAATCATTTCCGCTGTTGCGCTACAAGCAGACAGACATTGAGGGTCGTACAGCCCCACCGCCAGTACGCTTACAGCCAGAGCCACCGCCCGTAGGAACGATGACTGCCGCCAGTATGGTGTCAGATGACATAAAAGGCATTATGGGTATCTTTGACCCTGCACAACTAGGTCAAGGCAACATATCAGGCAAGGCGTTAAATGGTCAACAACAACAAGTTGACTTAACTAACTATGACTACTACGACAATTTAACCCGTTCTATCGCTCATGTGGGCAAAATTTGTCTGGACTTAATTCCCAAGATTTACGATACCCAACGGGTTTTGCGAATCATTGGTGAAGATGGCAAATCGGATATGTTAAACTTAAATCAACGCGATGCCGTTGGCAAAATCTTGAACGACACTTCTATCGGTCAATACGATGTGGTCATGGAGACAGGGCCAGGCTACAACAGCAAGCGCCAAGAAGCCGTAGACGCAATGATGCCGTTACTGTCTAAGCCAGAATTGTTTAATATTGCTGGTGACTTGGTGTTCCGCAACATGGATTTCCCTGGTGCTGACACCATTGCTGACCGCCTTGCCGCATCTAATCCGCTGGCTCAGATTGACGAGAAATCAGATGTACCGCCTCAAGTTCAGATGCAAATGGCACAGGCTAAACAGCAAATGCAACAAATGCAACAGCAAATGGAAGCCATGACAACGCTTATTCAACAGCGTGGTGATATTGAGCAAGTCAAGCAAGACAACGAGAACAAGCGCGAACTCATGCGCCAGACCGCTAAGGCTCATAACACCGAAATAATGGCAGAGGTCAAGGTCAACGACCAGAACACACGCTCACTCACAAGTCAAAACAAGACAGAGATAGATGCGATTGTTCAGTTGTTATTACACAAGATGGATACCTCAAGGCTTATAGAAGAAATTGAAAAGCGCAATGCAGAGCAAGATAAAACAATGTTAATTGCGGCTCAAGACATTGCTGACCAAGCCAATCCTTTGACACAGCAACAATAAAGTGGTAAATTTGCCACCAAACCTTACCAGTTAGGTTAACTGGGTAAATTCGTAGGGACACGTAATGTCTGAGAAAGAAGCCAGTCAAGTTTTGACTAGCGAAAATTCGGCAGAATTTTATGCAAATAGATTAGGTTTAGCCGACCAACCCGAAGTTGAGGCTGTGCAAACAGAGCCAACAGAGGAAGTGGAACGGAGTGAACCAGAAATCGAGGGAAAAGAGCAAGAGGAAAAGCCTAAAGCGAATCCGAAACTCGAAAGACGATTTTCTGAGATAACCAAGCAACGCGAAGAAGCGCGAAAAGAAGCGCAACAAGAGCGGTCTGCAAGGGAAGCCTTAGAAGCCCGTTTAGCGGTTCTTGAGAGACAGCCAGCGCCACAAGCGCCTAAAGTTGATGAAGAACCACAACCCAGTCAGTTCAACGATGCGTTTGAATATGCCAAAGCCCTAGCGGAATATACGGCTGACAAGCGAATCGGTGAGATGCGAAAGCAAGACGCAGAAGCCAAAGAAGCAGTAGAACGCCAGAAAGTCATAGAGACTTGGGCAAGTAAGGTGCAAGCGGCTAAAGCGTCAATGCCAGACTTTGATGACATAGTGGCATCTAGTGATGTGGTCGTAAATGATGACATTCGTGATGCGATTCTTGAGAGCGATGTGGGGCCACAAATCCTTTACCATCTGGCTGAGAATGACGATGTAGCAAAGCGCATAGCAGGGTTGTCACCTAAACAAGCGTTAAGAGAGATAGGAAAGTTAGAGGCAAGGTTTGAGGTAAAGGAAACTGCACCACAAGCCGCACCGATTACTCGAAGTAAAGCACCAGCGCCAATCCAACCGCTGAGAGGGTCTAACCCTGCTGATGTGCCTATGTCCGCTAATGGCGAATGGCATGGAACATTTCAAGCATGGAAAGAGGCTCGCAAGGCTGGAAAGATTCGCTAAACCTAATCTTTTTTAAACATTTAAGGAAATGAAATGGCTAATAATTTATTGACCATATCGAAAATCACCAACGAAGCGTTGATGGTTTTGGAAAACGAGTTGACCTTCACCTCTGAAGTAGACCGCAACTATGATGACCAATTCGCGGTTGTTGGTGCAAAGATTGGTAACACAGTCAATGTCCGCAGACCAGGTCGTTTCATCGGTACGACTGGCCCAGCGTTGAATGTTGAGGACTTTAACGAGACTTCAGTTCCCGTTACTTTGTCTACACAGTTTCACGTTGACACACAGTTCACTACACAAGACTTGGCTTTGAGCCTTGATATGTTTAGTGACCGCGTGTTAAAGCCTGCTGTTGCCGCCATTGCTAACAAGATTGACCGCGATGGTTTGGCTATGGCTACCTTGCAAACTGCCAACATTGTTGGTACTGCTGGTACACCCCCAACTGGTTTGATTACTTATCTGACCGCTGGCGCGTATCTTGACTCTGAAGGCGCACCGCGTGATGGTCGTAGAAGTTGTATCGTTGAACCCTTCACATCTGCAACTATTGTTGACAGTTTGAAAGGCTTATTCGTACCACAACAAGCGATTAGCGACCAATATCAAAAAGGTTTGATGGGTCGTGATTCTGGTGGTATGAATTGGAAACTTGACCAAAACGTGGTTAATCAAACCTTTGGCAATAACAGCACAACTACTGTTACTGGCTCTGTCGCTACTACTACTGCTACTGGTTTCTTGACCTCTGGTTGGGCATCTTCAAGCACTATTAGTGTCACAGCCGCCAATACTGGTACGTTAAATCTTACCGCTGGTGATGTCTTTACCATTGCTGGCGTGTTTGCTGTTAACCCACAAAACCGCCAAGCCTACGGCTCTAACAAGTTGCGTAACTTTGTTGTGAAAACAACTGTTGCTATCGCTTCTGGTAACTCTGGCTCTGTCGTTGTGTCCCCTGCTGTGATTACTGCTGGTCAGTTCCAGAATGTGTCTATCCCGACAACTTCTGCTACTGCCGCAATCGCTCAGTTCAACAGCACAGGCATCGTTTCTCCACAGAACATCATCATGCACAAAAATGCTTTTACAGTTGCGGTTGCTGACCTTGAATTGCCAGAAGGTGTTCATTTTGCTGGTCGTGCAAGTGACAAAGAAATCGGTTTGAGTATGCGTGTTGTTCGTCAATACACCATTAACAACGATAGTATTCCTACTCGTTTAGATGTGTTGTATGGCTGGGCGCCTCTGTACCCAGAACTCGCTTGCCGCGTTGCCGCTTAATCATTAACTCTTTTTAAGGAAAAATATCATGGCAAATCCAGGCCCAGCAAACAGCGCACAACCACATCCAAGTAACCTAGCATCCAACCAAGCAATCCGCTTGTTGGCTGTTTATACGAGTGTCAATGTGAACGCAACAGGCGATACAGTATTGCCTATCAACAACGCTACCAGTTACTCTGTTAGCAATGTAATATTTACCAATGCGTCAATTTCATTGACTACTGCCGCGGCAGGGCTGTTTACAGCACCTAGCGCTGGTGGTACTGGTATTGTGGCAAATGCCGCTTTATCAGCATTGACAGCCTCAACAGTTGTTTCACAACGCACAGTTGCATCTACCGCTTTGCAAACAAGCCAAAACTTGTATGTAAACGTGGGAACTGCACAAGGTGCGGCCGCAACCATGGATGTATATGTCTATGGCTACGATTTAAGTGTTTACACACAGTAATACGCCTTAAAGTAAAAAGAAGTCACTCTCAAAAGGGGTGGCTTTTTTCGCTTTAACGGATACAATTCAATTCATTCTGCAAAGGAATCATCATGTCAAATTCACAAGCGATTGGCGCGGCATATCTTGACCAAGATATTATTGACGCTAACTATTCATTAGTTAACAATATCACGGGACAATTAGGCTACACAACTGGTAGCCCAACAACTTCTGGCGTTTCTGTTACTCAAGCAACTAGTAAGTCAACGGGCGTTACGCTCAATGCCGCGGCTGGTCAAATTGTTACAAGCAATGCGGCTTTAGCGGCTGGTGCAGAAGTGGCTTTTATAGTCACAAACAGCGCAGTTAGTGCATTAGATATTCCAGTTATTGCTCTTGCATCAGGCGCAACTACTGCTGGTACTTATCTATTAAGCATTGCTACTGTGGGGGCAGGCACTTTTACTGTTGTAATTTCAAACGCAAGCGCAGGCTCTCTTTCTGAGGCTTTAACGCTTAATTTTGGAATTATTCATGTGGCGCAACTGTAATGGCTGGCTCATCTGTTTTACGAACTGCTGGTCAAACAGTAGCGTTATCGGTCACTTCTACCGCTCACGCGGCAGTTCTGATTAATGACAGTACAAACGACCAAGTAAACTACTCCGCTTTCCTCAATACGGGTGCAAGCCCTATTGCGGTGAGATGGGGGCCGACCGACCCTGGTGCGCCCGTCTTTCCTGTTGATGGAACTAATGGAGACTTTGTTTTGCCTGCTGGCATGATTCAGCCTCTAATTGTTGCAACTTCAGTCGTACCATACTACATAACAGCAAAATCCAATTCTGGTACTGCTGGCATTTTGTATGTAACACCCTCTGTCTATCAAAGTTAAAGGGGTTTTATGGCTAACCCTGCCAATTCAGTTTTACAAAACATACTCCCCGTTCAAGCATATTTTTTAGTTGACGGGACTTTTCAAACATTTATTGGTCAGGGTCAGCCGTTTTACGCGACAGTAAACCCAATTCAATCTGGGTTAACAATCACAAACAGCACGATTGATTCAACAACAATCGGTGCTACTACGCCCTCTACTGGCGTTTTTACTAATATTGCTACGACAACTGGCACTATTACGACTCAACCATCGGGTGCTAACGACATAGTTAACTACCTTGCGTTGCAGTCGTATGCCGTGGGCATTAGTTGGAAAGCACCAGTAACTGCCGCGACCACAGTAAACATTACGCTATCTGGCACTCAAACTGTCGATACTGTGGTTTTGATTGCTGGTGACACAGTATTAGTAAAGAATCAAACTAACTCAGCACAAAATGGAATTTATCAAGTAAACGCTGGCGCTTGGACATATGCAACGGGTTGTACAACTTGGGAACAGTATGTAAGCGCGTTGGTGTTTGTGGAATATGGTGGCTTGGCGGGGTCGGCTTGGTACTGTACGGCACAGTCTGGTGGGACTCTAGGCACAACTGCAATGACTTGGAGTAACTTTAGTGCCGCGGCTAACTACACGGCTGGTACTGGTCTTACTCTCTCAGGCTTTCAGTTCAGCATTACCCCAGTAGGTACGGCTGGAACTTATGGCTCTGCTACACAGACTCCAGTTTTTGTTACAAACGCAAGCGGTCAAGTAACTAGCGTCACAAACACCACAATAACGCCAGCAATAGGCTCAATTACTGGTTTGGGTGCTGGTGTGGCGACTTGGCTTGCAACGCCTTCTAGCGCTAATCTAGCGTCTGCTGTAACTGATGAAACTGGTAGTGGTTCATTAGTTTTTGCAACAAGCCCGACTTTGGTTACGCCCATTTTGGGAACGCCAACTTCTGGCAATTTCTCAACTGGCACATTTACTTGGCCCACCTTTAATCAAAATACTACGGGCAACGCGGCTACGGCTACATTGGCTACAACTGCAACTAACCTTGCAGGCGGTGCGACAGGCTCATTACCATATCAAAGCGCAACTGCAACAACTGCAATGCTTGGGGCTGGGTCAAACGGGCAAGTTCTAACCCTTGCGGCTGGAATACCTTCTTGGGCAACACCTACGACTGGCACAGTTACTTCGGTAAGTTTTACTGGTGGCTTAATTTCTGTTGCCACGGCTACAACAACGCCTGCGCTGACAGTAGCGGGAACTTCTGGTGGCATTGTTTACTTTTCTAGCGCAACTACATGGGCATCTTCTGCTCTTTTAGCGGCTAATGCTTTAATGGTTGGAGGTGGTGCGGCTACTGCGCCTTCTACAATTACAACTGGAACTGGCGTTGTTACTGCTTTAGGCGTAGCGATTGGTTCTGCTGGCTCTTTTGTGGTAAATGGCGGTGCTTTGGGTACGCCATCATCGGGAACGCTAACAAACGCAACTGGCTTGCCTTTGACAACTGGCGTGACAGGAACACTTCCTATTGCAAACGGGGGTACTAACTCAACTGCAACGGCTACGGCTGGTGGTGCTGGTTATGGAACTGGTACGGCTCACGCATACACAGCCGCAGGCACTACGGGTCAAGTTTTAACCTCAAATGGCGCAAGCGCACCTACTTGGGCAACTCTTGCATATGCCACAGTAACTGATGACACAACAACTAACGCAACCCGTTACCTATTGTTTTCATCTGTTACTACTGGTAACTTAACAACTGAGTTTGTAAGTTCTACCAAACTTCAATTCAACCCGTCAACGGGTTATCTGACTGTTACTGGATTGACTAGCCCAATCATCAACAACCCAACTATCACAAACTATACCGAAAGCGTTGTAGTAATCGGTAACTCAGGCACAACGCAAACCCTATCGCTGACTAATGGAACAGTTCAGACTGTGACTATGACGGGTAACTGCACCTTCACCATGCCGACCAACACGCCTGGCAAATCTTTTATTCTTATAGCAACGCAAGATTCAACGGGTTCTAGAACTGCGACATTTACAAGCGTTAAATGGCCTAGTGGAACTGCCCCAACACTAACAACTACCGCAAGCACAGGGCGAGACATATTGACCTTTGTTGCTGACGGCACAAACTGGTACGGCACTTACGCACAGGCGTTTGCATAATGCTTGCGGCTAAAGACGAACTATTTACCCGACCTAGCGGTGGCTACAACATAGCCCGTAGTGTGCGGTTGCGTTCTAGTGCGACAGCGTACTTTAATAGGACACTTACTACACCGACAAACAATAAGATTTGGACTTGGAGTAGTTGGGTTAAGCGTGGTATTTTAAGTTCTGCTCAAGTTTTACTTTCATCAGATGTTGGAACATCAAATACCACTTGGCTTGAATTTGGTTTTGATGCGGCTGACACATTTACGATTACTGCATATACAGCAGATTCAAATACAACATCTGCAGTTTTTCGTGACCCTTCTGCTTGGTATCACATTATTGTGGCATTTGATAGCACACAAGCAACTGCGGCAAATCGTTGCAAAATTTATGTCAATGGCGTTCAGCAAACATTAACTGGTTCTGGATTTACTTTAAATGCTGGATATGGAATTAACTCAGCGCAAGCAACTGCTATTGGTTTTCGTAACTGGACACCCTCTGGTCGTTACTTTGACGGCTACCTAACAGAAATAAATTTTGTCGATGGTCAGCAACTAACCCCATCTTCATTTGGTTCTACCAATGCAATAACAGGCGTATGGCAACCAAAAGCATATTCTGGTACTTACGGCACAAATGGCTTTGAACTGAACTTCAGCGATAACAGCAACAACACAGCCGCCACTATCGGCAAGGACTACTCTGGCAACGGCAACAACTGGACACCTGTCAGCATTAGCGTGACTGCTGGTGTTACTTATGATTCCATGCAAGATGTGCCTACGCTGACAAGTGCTACTGCGGCGAACTATGCTGTTTGGAATCCATTAGATAAACGATCTGGTGGGTCAACAACATATGCGGATGGAAATTTAAGTTCAACTGTTGGTGCATCAGCTTCAACAGAAGAAGCGTATACCACTATGTCATTTCCTACAAGTGGTAAATGGTATTGTGAGGTAACGGTTTCAAACATTGCGTCTGGAAACGCAAGGATTGGAATTGGAAATATAGCTGTTGCTGTAGATTCAAGAGCCGCAAATGGATATTTTTACCAACAAGACGGTCAAAAATATGTATTGGGTACAGCATCTGCTTACGGTTCTTCTTGGACTACAAACGACATCATTGGTGTTGCATTTGATGCTGGTGCTGGCTCGATTACTTTTTACAAGAACAACACATCACAAGGTGCAATCACAGGCATTAGCATAACAGCACAATGGCTTATTGGCGCAACAGGTAAAGCTACTGTATTGGCAGTCAACTTCGGTCAACGCCCATTTTCCTACACACCCCCAACTGGCTATGTTGCTCTAAACACATATAACCTATCCGCATCAACCATCACTAATGGTGCGGCTTATATGAACGCTGTTGCTCGTTCTGGTACGGGTGCAACCGCCACAGTAGCAATAGCATTTCAACCAGATTGGATATGGAGTAAATGTCGCACCAATGCGGTAGACAATTTATTGCAAGATAGTAATCGTGGATATGCCAATACTTTATTTTCAAATTTATCATTGGCTGAAGATACTACTAATTCTTATGCTATTACAACATCATCAACTGGTTATGGATTTAATGGCACTAACGGCATAAATGGTAGCGGTAGAACTTATGTTGATTGGGTATGGAAAGCAGGTGGTACAGCCGTAACCAATAATGATGGCTCTGTCGCATCACAGGTAAGTGTGGGTGCTACGCAAGGCTTTAGCGTGGTGACATTTACTGCGCCATCATCAGGAAATTTTTCTGCGGGTCACGGGTTAGGTGTAACTCCAGGTATGGTTATTACGAAAGTGCGTGGTAGGGCTACAAGTTGGATTACTTGGCACAATCGACTTAATAGCGGTTCGCCAGGAACTACATATTATGTTGAACTTAATACAACAGGCGGTCAATCTACTTTTGCGAGTGTATGGGGTTCAACAGGAGTTACACCAAGCGTTATTGGTATGGGTGTTAACGCTTCATGTGCGGCAAGCGATACTATAGTAGCCTACTGCTTTTCCGCAGTAGCAGGGTATTCAGCCTTTGGTTCTTATGATGGCAACAATGTGGCTAGTGGAAGTTTTGTTTACCTTGGATTTAGACCAAGATTCATTATGATTAAATCAACTTCTGCAAGCACAGAATGGGTAATGATAGACACAGCAAGAAGTTCTTATAACTTATCAGAAACAGCATTGTATGCAAACAGGGACTATACAGAGTCAACAATAGGAGATGTTAATGATGTAGATATTTTAAGCAATGGTTTTAAATTGCGAAATAACACAGGTTTTGTAAACGCATCACAAACATATATCTATGCCGCATTTGCCGAAAACCCTTTTAAATACGCTCTCGCACGATAGGAAACAATCATGTTTAAACACAACAACCAAACAATCCCACTTGATACTCCATTCACCATTGATGGAACTTCATATCCTGCCAACTGGCTACGCCTGACAAGCCTTGCTGAGAAGCAAGCAGTCGGTATCGAGGAAGTTGCAGATGTAACCACAACCTATGATGACCGCTTCTATTGGGGCGTAGACAACCCTAAACTCTTGAACGATAGGGAAGAGTCTGACGAAGACGGCAACCCTATGTATGTCAAGGTGCTAGGCACAGTAGACGGCAAGCCAGCAATGGTTGACTCTACAGAACGCTTGGTCACCAAGGGACTCAAGTCAAACTGGACTGCACAAGTCAAGGACACGGCAAACAAGTTATTGGCTCAGACCGATTGGATGGTCATTCGTAAGGCAGAGCGTGATGTCGCTATACCTACGGCTACGGCTACCTATCGTGCTGGTGTGCTTACTGAATGTTCACGCTTGGTTGCGGCTATTGCAGGCGCTAGTAATGTGCAAGCGTTTATTACTGTTGTAACTACTCAGAATTGGCCTAGCAATGACTGACTTCAGTTGGAAAATTCTTCAGACCACTTCGGTAGATAACAGCCTAAAAAGCGTTCACTATTTGGTAACTGCCACAGACGAAGGCAAGGTAGTGGAGAGCCAAGGTCACGCTGATGTGGATGGAAAGATAACCATTTCTTATGAGCAAATAAGAGAGTTAGACATAATTAATTGTTTAAAAGAAATGTATATGCAAAATGACCCAAAATCACTAAAATCACGCCTAGAAGAACAGTTAAATTACCTAAAAAACGAGGTAAACACAGATTTTCCTTGGGCAAAACAAGTCTTTACGCCAAATTTGGGATAAACCATGACCCCATACGACATTATTAGCAGAGCATTAAAAGACATAGGCGCTTTAGAGGCTGGAGAAACACCGACTTCTGAAGCCGCCACAGATGCTTTTGATATGTTAAATGACCTCATAGACCAATGGTCAAATGAGGACATGATGGTTTTTAATGTGACAGAGATTATTTTCCCTGTCATAGCGGGTCAGACTCAATACACGATTGGCCCCGTAGCATCGACTGCTAATTTCATTGGCGCATCTTTCACAGGCTCAATTACTGGTGATGTGCTTACTGTTACCGCTATTGCATCTGGCGCTGTGGCACAAGGTCAAACTCTAAGTGGTACAGGCATTACATCTGGAACAAAGATTGTTGACTTTCTAACGGGCGCTGGTGGTAATGTCAACGAGCAAGGTACATATAAACTTAACATTAGTCAGACAACGGCATCAACAACGATAACTGCTTACTACGAAAAGCCCCTAAATATCAATTCTGCATTTGTTCGTATTAACACCAATTCAAATAATCAGCCCGTTATTAATGGTGGTTTGGACTATCCAATATCTGTATTAGCGTTGCAAGACTACGAGATGATTGGTCTAAAGACGATGAGTGGGCCGTGGCCAAAGGCGTTGTACTTTAATCCAAGCGCTGATACGGGAAACCTTTTTGTGTGGCCAAACCCCTCACAGGGCGAGATGCACTTATTTGCCAACACGCTTTTTAGCAGATACAACACTTTGTACGATGAAATTGTATTGCCACAAGGCTACTCAATGTGCCTTAGATGGTGTTTGGCAGAGCGTTTAATGCCTATGTATGGAAAGGCTAGTCAAGTACAAATAGCGATGATTAACGGCTTGGCGGCTCAATCAAAAGCAACTATTAAGCGTACCAATATGTCACCGCTACAAGTGGCAAGATACCCAGATTCTTTGATGAACTCACGCAGTAAAGATGCAGGATTTATATTGACGGGTGGATTCTCATGATAGGGGTGGCACATGGCTGATTTTGGCTTTGTTGGCCCCTCCTACCCAGCGACTTCGGTTTACCAAGACTCGAATGAGTGTATAAACTTTTTACCAGAAGTTGACCCACTTAAACAAGCGGGTGATAGAGGGGTGGTGGCGCTGTACCCAACGCCTGGACTCACGATTAAAGCCATTCTTCCCAACCAACAAGAAGTTAGAGGCTTACGCACTCTTTCTGGTGGAACGGCAATGTTGGCTGTTTGTGGCGCTTATGTCTATGTGTTTAATAGTCAATTAACGCCAACAATGATTGGTGAAATGAACACCACTACGGGTCGTGTCACCATATCTGATAATGGAATAAACGCTTATATCGTTGACGGCACATATCGCTACACATGGCGTATTGGGACTGTAACTGCGGCTGTATTTACGGGCGTTGTGTCAGGCACAACTTTGACTGTGACTGCGGTTAATTCTGGAACTCTTGCGGTAGGTCAGCATTTCTTTGCGGTAGGTGCGCTTCAAGAGAGCGTTATAACAGCCCTTGGAACGGGTACAGGCGGTACTGGCACATATACCCTTAATCTATCGCAAACAATCGCTTCAAGCCAGATGTATACCTCTAGCGCTGGTGCTGTTATTACAGCGTCAATGTCTGGGACTACTATGACTGTGACTGCGGTTGCTAGTGGCACTTTATTTGTTGGTCAAACTATCCAAGGCGCTGGAATTACAGTTCAAACCATTATTACGGCTTTGGGTACGGGTAGCGGTGGCGTAGGAACTTATACAATAAACAATTCTCAAACAATCACATCTATCACAATGTACGCCCTTAATTGGACTGTACTTCCCTCAAGTGATGGCGCTTTCTCAGGCGGTGAAACTTGCGACATTGTTGACAATTATTTTGTATACAACAGACCAGAATCACAACAGTTTGGCGCTTCTGGCGTTTTATCTCCTGTTTCGGGCGCTACATCATTTTCTAGTAAAGATGGTTCGCCAGATGATTTAATAGCGCTTATTGTTGACCACCGCGAAGTCTATTTGATGGGCGAGGTTTCATCAGAGGTGTGGACTGATGTGGGCGGTGTACCTTTTCCTTTTCAGAGAATTCCAGGCACTAACACCCAACACGGCATAGCGGCTAAGTTTTCACTTGCGCGTTTTGGTGATTCTTTTGCCTATGTTTCACGCAATAACCGAGGTCAAGCACAGATTATGCAAATGAGAGGCTATGTGCCTACACGCATATCAAACCATGCGGTTGAAAACTCGCTTGCAAATCAATATGTAGATGACGCTATCGCTTGGACTTATCAATTAGAAGGTCACGAATGTTATGTCGTGTCTTTCCCAACCTTAGAGTTAACTTGGGCATATGATTTAGCATCTGGGATGTGGCACAAGTGGCTATACACAGAAAACGATGGAACTTATACCCGTCACAGAGGTAATTGCTGTGCGGTGTTCCAAGGATTAGTTCTTGTGGGTGACTATGAAGATGGTTCAATTTACTCAATAGACAAGAACAACTACACAGATAACGGGCAACATACCCGTAGGCTTAGACGCGCACCGCACTTGGTATCGGACTTTCAACGACAGTATTTTGATGAACTGCAGATTCAGTTTCAGCCTGGTGTTGGGTTGACGGGCATAACTACACCTTTAAATAGTGCGGTTGTGGGTGCTGACCCGCAGGCTATGCTTAGATGGTCAAACGATGGCGGTTCTACATGGTCAAGTGAGCATTGGACTTCTATCGGCTTAATTGGTAAATATAAAAATCGTGCCATTTGGCGCAGATTAGGTTCTGCTAGAGATAGAGTGTTTGAAGTGGTTGTAAGCGACCCTATCAACGCTGTGATTATTTCTGCTAACTTAAAAGCAACTGCGGGGGAAAACTAATGGCTACTGGCATTTCCAATACCACGCAGTTAAACCCATATCCTCAGACTGAGTTCTTAGATGGGCAGACTAAACGCCCTACAAGGGCTTGGCAACAGTTTTTTTTAAATCTGCTTAACTTTAGTTCTGCAACAACGGCAACGGCTGGCTCTGGTACTTTGCCTGCTAATCCCGTAGGATTTATAAACATTACCATAAATGGTGTGGCTTACAAAGTGCCATATTACAATGTATAGCATGGAATTAACCCAAAATCACACGCCTACTCTTGCGGAAATCGAGAATTTACAGCGTGAGATGGTAAAGATGCCACAGGCTGAATTGCAGACTGAGCATTATTTTTCTGGTGGTATGTATTGCAGAAAAGTGGCGAGGGTTGCAGGCACTTTGATTGTTGGCAAGGTACATAAGAAAGACCATTTCTTTTTGTGCGCCAAAGGTCAGATTATTGCTTGGTCTGAAAAAGGAATGGTTACGCTAAATGAGGGTGATGTGTTGTGTTCTAAAGCAGGCACAAAGCGCGTTACTTTAGCGGTAACTGATGCGATTGGAATTACTTTTCACAAGACAAGTAAAACCAACTTAGACAAGATAGAAAAAGAATTGATAGAACCAGACGAATTGGCACTTTTTGATTCGTCTAACAAAATTAAGGTGCAAGCCTTGGAGGATAGATAAATGACATGGGTTGGCGCGGCAATCGTAACTTCAAGCGTAATTGGTGCAAATGCGGCTAGTAGAGCGGCAGATAAACAAGTGGCGGCACAGCGTGAAGCGTTGGCATACCAAAAACAACAATACGAGGATATTAGAAAACTAAACACGGGCGCTCGTACTGCTGGTGCAAGTGCGTTAAACCAATTAGGCGCATTAGGTTCTGGTACTTATGGAATGTATGATGCCGAGGGAAATCCTACTGGCGAAACTGGAATGGGTTCTGGGTATTTAACAAAACAATACACACCAGAAGAATTTGCACAGGGACAAGACCCAGGCTATCAATTCCGACTTGCCCAAGGACAAGAAGCCACTAACAGAGCGGCAAACATGGGCGGTGGAATGATTAGCGGAAACGCTTTAAAGGGCGCTCAAGACTACACACAAGGGTTAGCATCAACTGAATTTACTGGTGCTTTTAATCGCTTTCAAACTGGTCGACAAAACATTTACAACACTTTGGCTGGCATCGCTGGTTTAGGTCAAAACTCTACTAATACTGTTGCAAACGCATCAAATGTTGCCTCTACTAATGTTGGTAACACTATGTCAAACATAGGCGCGTCTCAAGCGGGTGGAATTGTTGGTCAGGCTAATGCTTTGTCTGGTGGTTTACAGCAATATGGTAATCAGCAGTATTTGTCTAATTTGTTAGCGCCTAGAAATCAAATTCCAGCGGGATATTCAGATTCAGCAGGCTTTGCTGGCGGTGGTTCTGGTGTTTTAAATGTACCAGGGCAAGGAACAATGCCTATTGGTGAATACTTTAGACCAGCGTAAGGAATAATCATGGCAGAACCAGTAGCACTACAAGTTAAACCACCTCAAGTAATGACACTTGGGGACATGGTTAACATCGCCCGTGGCGCACAGGCTTATCAACAAGCCGAACAAGCCAATCCTTTGACTTTGCAAAAAGCGCAAATGGAAATTGAGCAAGCACAAAAGATGAATCCTCTTGCCGTTTCTAGGTCAGAAACTGAATTAGAAAAAGCAAGGATTGACACTTTAAAGGCTGGTTATGGTCTTGACGATACTGAGCATACTTCTTTTGCCAAGATTCTTGGAGGCTTTGCTTATGACCCACGCTTAAAACCAGAAAACATCAAAAAGAATCCAAGTGCGGTTATGGATGTTATCCACGAAATGAAAGCCGAAGGCGTGGCTAGTGGTATTCGTAACAAACGCTTAGATACTGTTATTGCACCAGCAATGGCTAAAGCCATGCAAGACCCTTCTTCTGTGCCTCAGTATTTGTTAAACATGATGACAAAAGGCATGACTTCTGCTGAACAACGCTCTGCTGGTTTAGAAAAAGTTGAAACTACTGGCGCTGGTCAAGTTATTAGAACTACGCCATCGACCTATGGTGAAACACCAAAAGTTAGTTACGAGACTCCATCTGGCGTTACACCAATGCCTAACATTGTTGAAGTCAATGGTGCTAAGTATGAAATTTCTGCGCCAACTACTGCTGGCGGTCAACCAATCCTAAAACCTTTGGGTGGTGGAATGACGCAACCAAGTCAAGGCACACCACCGCCTGTTACACAGCCACCGCCACAATTTCAGGGCGCACCACAAAGTGGCATTACGCCAACACAAATGTCATTGCAGTACCCAGTTCGTAAGGCTGGAGATTTGCGACCATTTGCGCCTAATGAAGCGATTGATACAGAAAAAGGTGCTAGTTATAGAAATTCATTAACTACAAGACAAACTGATTTATCGGCATCTCGCAGAAATTTGGATGAAGTAATAAAAGCGGCAGTACAAATTGACAAAGAAGATTTGTTTTCTACTGGTGTTTTAGGCGCTCTTACAAGAACTGTTAAAGGTTGGGCGGGTGACCCTAAATATAAACAATTAAGCAAAGACTTAGCCAATGTGCAAATTTCAAACATACAAGCCCAAGGTGGCTCTATGGATACTGTTGCTGGTCAACAGTTAACCAAAATGGCAAATGGTGATGAGACTTACCCACCAGATGTATTGGTTAACATTGCTAGAAGAACTTACTCTGATTTGACTAACTTAGATATGCAAGCAACTGGCGCATCTAAGTTTGCACAAAAATATGGCGATAGCAATTTAAACTCTTTTAAGCGTATGTGGTCTAGTAATGCAGATTCCAAAGTGTTTGAGGCTATGAGCATATTTGAGAATGTCAAAGACCCTGCCGTAGCAAAAACAGAAATTGATAAATTGTTGGGTGACAATACAAAAAAACGCGAAGAATTCTTTAAAAAATACAATAACATTAAGAAATTAACAGCCACAGGGGAACTCTGATGGATGAACTTGGCGCTTTAATTCTTGGCGAAAGACCAAAAGAAAAAGAAAAAAGCAGTAGTGCCTCTAGTATTATTGCGCCTACCAAAAGTAAGAACTTTGGCAAAAACCCTCAACTGCAACCAGAAGAAGAAAAGCCAGACGAGTTAGGGCAGTTAATACTTGGTAGCACTCAAGCGCCACCAAAGCAACCACCACAACCCCAACAACAAGCACCTCAAGCACCTAAACAAAGCACATTATCGCAAGTTGGGCAAGGACTAGCCGCGCTAGGAGATGTAACTGTGGGTGGTGTTTTACCTATGGCTGGCTATGTTGCACAAGCCGTAACAAGACCATTTACAACACCACAAAAATCAGAACAAATTGGACAAACCATATCTTCTGCTGTTGCTCAACCATTTGGTAAGGCTTTTGGCGTTACTGAAACTGCTGGCTACAAAGGCGAAGCGCTATCAAGATTAATGGCATTTATTGGAGAAAACGCATCTATAGGTGCGGAAGAAATTTCTAGAAAAACTGGTTTGCCAGTTGAAGATGTAAACAACATGATGGCTTCTTTAGGGTTATTTGGTGGTGCTAAAGTCGCGCCTAAAGTTGGCGGTGCTTTAGAAACTTCTGGTAAAAAAGCGTTTTCACTTGAAGAAGCAATAACAGAAAAAGTCAAAGCACAAATGCCTTCTGTTCGTGTTGAGCCTGTTGGCGGCATGAAATCCGCAGGCTCTGCGGCAACTACAAAGAAAGCAACGCTAGATGCGGCTTTGGCAGAAATTAAAAACCCAGATTTAAAAGCACAACTTTCCAAAGAAAACCCTGCAAACATTGACCCTAAAGTGTTAGAGCGTTATGTTGATGCTGATAGTGTTGGAGTGCAGTTGCTTAAAGGTCAAGCAGAGCAAGACCCTAATTTAATTTCATTTGAGCGTAATACAAGGGGTCAAGACCCTAGAGTTGTTGAAGCCTTAAACAGACAAAATACTGCGTTACAAGAAAAAGTAGTTGAAGTAAAAGAAAAATCTGCGCCAGATGTGTTTGCCCCTGACTATGTGGCTAATGCTGAAGGCGCTATGGAGTTTATTGGTAGCAAAATTAAACAAAACGAAAGTGCTGTTGGCGAGGCATACAAGGCATTAGATGACTTTGGCGCTGGCAAGATTGAAGTTGACAGTAAAACATTTGGTCAAAACGCTATTAAGGCGTTGTCAGAAAAAGAAGATATAGATTTTTTGCCTTCCATAATCAAGACAAAAATTGATACTTATGCTGAAGGCAAACCAATGAACTTTGCCCAATACGAAAATCTACGCACACAGATTGCTAGAGAAACTCGTAAAGCACAAAAAGCGGATGATGGTAATTCTGTTCATGCGTTAACTTTGGTGCGTGGCGAGTTAGAAAAATTGCCTTTAATTGGTGAAACAATAGAGGCTAAAGTAATTGCTGACAAGGCTAGAGCAACTGCTAAAGCAGAGTTTGACCTTCTTAATCGTGATAGCCCTAACTACAACAAAGTCTATGCGGACTTGGTTAACGGCAAGACTGATACCAAAGACTTTATTCAAAGTGCGGTTTTGCGTTCTAAGAACAAAGACTTTGCAAAAACAATGGAATTGTTTGATGACCCAACTGCTAAACAACATTTACGGGCTGGCGCTTTAGATGTAATTATTCGAGATTCTACGGATACAAGCGGTAAATTTAAGCCTGCGGCTTTTGCCAAAGCAATAGAAAATTTAGATGTAAATAAAAAATTGGATGTTTTGTTTGGCGAAGAAGCGCAAATGTTGCGTAAGATTGCTAAAACTGGACAACTGGTAGAGGCACGACCCGCTGGTGCATTTGTAAATGAATCAAACACAGCAACAGCAATGGCGGCTCAATATGGAAAAAGACTAGCAGAACAAATACCCGTTGTTGGTAGATTTGTAGAGCCAGCGCGTCAATTATTGCAAGAAAACGCAAAAAACAAAATGGTTGACGAATCACTAAGACCAGGCTCAGGCGTAAGAATCAAAGACATAGGTAAGGAATAAAAATGGCAGTCAATCTCTCTCCCATCGGTAACGGCTTTCAGTTCTTTACCATTACTGGTATCCCGCTTGCTGGTGGCAAAATATACACATATCAAGCGGGTTCATCTACGCCCCTAGCGACCTATACAGATAACACGGCTACTGTTGCTAACGCCAACCCCATCATATTGGGTACTGATGGCAGACCAGCAAATGAGATATGGCTGACCTACGGCTATAACTACAAGTTTATTTTAAAAACGGCAGACGATACAACAATACAAACATACGATAACTTGTATGGAATTATTGGTGTTCAACCGACTGTTGGCGCGACTATCCCTGCGGGTCTAATTGCTTTGTGGTCTGGCTCTATCGGTTCTATTCCTAGTGGTTGGTATTTGTGCGATGGCTCTAACGGAACACCTAATCTGACAGACAGATTTGTTATTGGTGCTGGTTCTACTTATGCCGTAAACGGAACGGGTGGCGTTTCTTCGGTTACTTTGGTAACTGGAAATATGCCAGCCCACACGCACATAGCAACTGTAATAGACAATGGTCACACGCATACATCTAATGCTCAAGTGCAGAATGGTCAAAGTTTGGCGGGTGGCGGGTCGCAAACTGTTTTGCCACAAGCGGCTACCATTAACTCAGCATTTACTGGTATTCAAGTAACAAACGCTTCTGTCGGCTCTGGCACATCGTTCAGCGTATTAAACCCTTACTACGCCTTGGCGTTTATTCAGAAGTCTTAATATGCAAGACATTGAAACACGCATTGCGGTTCACGAAGCCATTTGTGCTGAACGATATAAGAATATTGAGGAATCATTAGCAAATGGTGAAAAGCGTATGACTAAGATTGAATATCTTTTGTATGCGGTAATGGCTTGCGTTTTGTTTGGCCCGAATGTAGCGGCAACTTTTATTCACAAGTTTTTCGGAGTTTGACATTGACCCTTTTTCGTTGTTACTTTTGGCTCAATCTGCTTGTAGTGCAATTTCTAAGGGTTGTTCAATGTTGCACGAAGGTCGCTTGCAACTGGAAGGTGCTAAGTCAACTATCCAAGGCGTACAAGCAGACCTCAAAGCAATTAAAGGGCTGTGGGATTGGTTTGTTGGGCTGTTTGAGCCTGCAAAGCCTACCGAAGCCAAGCCTGTGGCGAAAGCGAAATCCCTTAAAAAAGACCAATCCTATGAAGCCATTGAATTGCAAGTTATTAACGATGTTGGCATCCAACTGGGCAATTTCTTTGAAATACAAGCGCAGTTAAAGAACTACTACGCATCGTTGGAAGCAGAATCTAAGGAACGCTACGACCCTACCCAGAACACCTCAAAAAAGGCGATAGAGCGAAGCCTAGTGGAGTTACAGATGGAATCTTTGGATGCCACCATCAGAGAGCAAATGACTGTGTATGCGCCAGCAGAACTGAAAGCGATATACACAAGGTTTTTAAAGATGTATGCCAAAATTGAACAAGAGCAAGAATGGGCTAGGGCAGAAGAAGTCAAGAAGTTAAGACAACAGCGCTGGAAACAAGAGCAAGAAGAAATCTGGTTTATTGAAGTAACAAGTGGAGTGGTTGCTGTGACTTTTATATGTTTACTATTTGGGTGGCTAATGTGGCAACTGCGCGCCTTATCGGGTGGATTCTGACTGCGGTTGCGCTATGTGTAATTGTTGGTGTAACTTCCATAGCGTACATTGAAACGCTGTATATGAAAGCGCAACTAAAACGCGAGATTAAAGAACTGAGAAAACTTAAACAGGAACTAAAGGAAAACAAATGATTCCAATAGGCGCACTTATAGACATTGGTGGAAAAATATTAGACAAGGTATTTCCTGACCCAGCACAAGCAGAGCAAGCCAAGTTGAAATTCTTGGAGATGCAACAAAATGGCGAGTTAGCAAAATTAAATGCAGATGTTGCCGAATCGCACGAATTGACTGAACGACTTAAAGCAGACATGGCTTCTGATTCATGGCTGTCTAAAAACATACGCCCTATGACATTGGTGTTTATTCTGATTACATACACAACTTTTGCAATGATGAGCGCGTGGGATATTGAGGTAAACAACAACTATGTAGAGTTGCTAGGGCAATGGGGAATGTTGATTATGTCGTTTTATTTTGGCGGCAGAACGCTAGAGAAAATTATGGACATGAAGGCTAAAAAATGAATCTTACAGAACACTTTACTTTAGAAGAACTAACACATACCGACCATCGGGAACTGGAGAACATACCAAATGAAACTGAACTTACAAACCTTAAAAGATTGGCTGAATTCCTTGAAACAGTCAAAGGCGTACTTGGCGGTAAACCAATTATGGTTAACTCTGCGTTCCGCAGTAAAGCGGTTAATGACGCGGTAGGCTCGAAAGATAGCAGTCAGCATAGGGTAGGGTGCGCGGCTGATATTCGTGTGCCTAGCATGACTCCTGACGAAGTGGTAAAGGCTGTTATTGCGTCTGGTATTGGCTATGACCAAATCATTCGAGAGTTTGACAGATGGACACATATATCTGTGCCAAACGACCCGTCTGGAACGCCACGCAAGCAAGCGTTAATCATTGATAAACAAGGCACAAGAGCCTACGCTTAATCTTTGTCTACACTAAGCCACAGAACAGCCACTAGGATGCCAACACCTATAAACGCGCCAACAAGCAATAAGACAATAATGGTTAGTATGCTAGAAATCATAGTCTTGAGTAGTGTCGTTTAGATGGTCTAGAAGCCATTGCAAACACATAAAACTGTTTAGGCTTTACTGTGCGTTTAACCATTTCTCGCTCTGCGGTTAAGGCTTGCTGGCTCTTAAAAAAGTTATTAAATTCTGGGTGGTAAGTTTTTATGTAATCAGGGTGAAAAGCGTTCATGTGTGTTTTTCCTTTGATTTATTGACCCAGCAAATCCAGTGGTAAACAGTTCCTGAGTCATTCCAAAACCTTTCGCCTACCTTAAATAACCCAAAGCATCGAGGACATTGATGTGGTTTAAATAAATCGTTCATGTGTTTTTCTCCAATTTAGCCAATCTATCACCCAGTTCGCGTATCAACATACGCGCTAGGGCTAATTCTTCCATAATGGATTGATATTTATCCATCTGCCTAATACCTTCTTTTCTTACATAACTTTGTTCCATAGCGCTAAATACTTCCCGTTCTTCTGGCGTTTCTTCAAGCATAGTGACTCCAAAAATAGTAGATAAATACCGCTAGGGCAATTTGCCCCATCAGGATAGCAAAATCTGTTATGTGTGTCATGTCTCGCCTATCATTCTTTTAATAGTAAACAAGTCTTTATATTGCGGGTATAGGGCTATCCATAATCGAGCGTAAAAAGCAATGTAATCATTACTGATTTTGAAGTCAACGCCCGTAGTAACAATAGAAACCTCCCAACGAATTCGATTAATTATTAGCCAATGACTAATCTTTTTTCTACCCCGTTGAATGGCTTCTAGCGAAAACTTTTCAAAGTATTGCCAGACTTCGGGATTGGCTTTGTGCCATTCCCACCAGTCTTTTTTTCTTTGTTCAAAAGTTAATGTCATCAAAGTCTGCCTTTGATTCTATTGGTCGCGGTGCGTTCATATATGCCCAACCTGACCAACCGCCTTCTACTATTGGCATACAGACAAACTTCAGCATAGGACCATTTTTAGTTTCAATGACAGAGCCGATACGCTGATAACGATTCTTTTCTTGACCTTCTTTGTTTGTGTATTTGCCTGTTATGACGCTGACTTCGTATTGTGTTTTAGACATTTTTAACCCTTGGTAATTTATTGATTTTTTTAACTAATTCATCTAAGAATTGATTAACTTCTTTCTCCAGCGTTGCTACATATTCAGCGTCAAATTCGACTCTTTTTATGAACAACTGAAGGTCTAAGGGTAATCGTGGGTCAAACGACACATAATCACACCATTGGCGCTCACAACACCTCATTTGCCATTGCATTTGCGTTATGTACTTAGTAGGTACTGATAGATTTATTAAAGTATCAATGTGCGTTGCTGTATTAGGACATTTAATCTCTAACATACCGCGAGTTTCTACCAATCCATCGGGTGACGCACCAGACATTTCAATGGTTGGGTGCTGTACAAAGCCTACTTCTTCTGCAAATAAACCGCGAGCGTTTTCATAAGCAGAACGCGCTAGGGGTTCGGTTTCAGTACCCCATTGCATCGCAGTATTAGTAAACGATTCACCTTGTTGACCAGTTAGCCTTTCGCATATCAACTGCGCCATGTAGTTATCACGACTTGCTGAATAACCGCTTTTAGTTTTTGCAATTACATCTGCTACACGCGATGCTGTAACTTTGCCTAGTCGCGCCTTAAACCATTCTTCTGTTAGTTGTTCCATTACTTTAAACTCCTTTTCATTAAATCTTTTGCCGCTGTAACTGCTTCCAGCCATTCTTTGTCTGTGCCTGCCGCTTTATAAGCATCTTTGAACGCTGTTTGCAGTTCTTCTACTGTCTTAGCATCTTGTATAGCGGTCAAATGGTCTTGCATCAAAGAATGATTTGCTTTGACTTCTTTAGGCTTTCTAGATGCATCATTGCCGTCATCATCTTCTGGGGCTTGCGAGGTAGCCGCCATAAGCGACGCCCGACGAATATAAGTCAAGCACGACATAAACCCTTGCGGGTCGTGTTTGGGTGCAGGGAAGAACAGTTTGCCGCAGTCCAATCGTTCACCAGATTCGTGCAAGAAACTTGTTTCGCAGACTATGCCGTCTGGGTGTTCCGATGTTGTCTGAAACAAAAATATGCCGTTAGCGTTTAATGCGTCAATAACTGATTCAACGCAAGATGCTAAATCTACATACTTGCTACGAAAGTGCGGGTTAAGAGAATTTTTCAGCGCTGGCTGGAAAGCAATTTGTGCTTTTACAAGTGCAGTTGCAATGTTTTTCATTTATTTTCCAAAAGTTAAAAGAGCCAAGATAAAACCCGCGACAAAGCCAGATAGCCAGAAAAGCACTTTGTCTGCAAGTGTGGGAATAGAGGGCTGGTAGGGACCCTCTAATGTGTGCTGTGTGTAGTTACTATGTTTCATAGTTTTTGCTTTCATAACGAGCAAGGGCAAAATCAAGCGCGTTGTTATCGGCTTCTTCTTTGCAAGCCTTTACATAACCACGCTCAAGGGATTGGATTACTGTGTCACGCAGTAAGTCAGTAATAAGTGCATTACCGATGTAAACGAACCAAAGATTGGTACTTTGTGCGTCAAAGTAACATTCAAGGTCTACATCTGGTGCGTCTGAATGACTGCACACCATGCAGTCAAATTCGCTGTGTTCTGGTTTCATGCTGTTACTCCTTGAAAAATTTGACAATGATGACCGCGTTTGACCATTAGAGAAATAAAACTTAACGCCTTGGTAATTGATGTAAATTCCATGCGTGACCATCCATCTTGCGTATTTGTTATGTTGATTTCAACTACATAAAAGTTTTTCATGTTTTCACCTCAAAATCTTTGTCACGATAAGAACAGCCGTTTTGAATAACAAGACGCACAAGTTTTATCATCTTGTTTGACGATTCTTCGTAAACATCTTTTTTTAAGTGAGTGAGTTGCCAAGAAAATGCTGAACGATACTTTTGGAGTAAATGCTCAAGTTGGCGTAATTCGTTTTCTGTCATACATACTTTCTAAAAGACCCTTTGCGTTGCGCTGGGGATTGTTAATAGTATAAGCGCAATTAAGTGAAGGGGGACAAATCCCCCATCTTTTTTTTAGAAATGTGGGTTTCTTTCGTTGTGGTGTCCATCAGTCAGAAACCAGCATTTCATCTTCCATGAACCTGTTTTACCCTGACGATAAAACGATTTACCCGTAGTAGTTGTAATTTTCTTTAGCGTCTTGCTAATAGTCTTGATAAAACCGCAAGGGTAAGAATCACCATTGAATGTGTAAGAAACTGCATCGTATTGCTGTGGTGCTTTGATTACATCGTAGCGTGGTGAGCAACATTCGCCCGAATCAACAGCGATGTAATCTTCACCAGCAAACTTACTGGCTTCGTCTGCTATTTCTTGCACTTGCTCAAATGATGTAAAGTCCCAGCGAGATACCCAACCTTTAGTGCGTTGGTCAAAAGGGATATATTCGCTAATCTCAAGAACTTCTATGTGATTGGGTGCTGTTTCTTTGGTTTGTGTTTTAAAGTAAATCATGATTTGCTTTCAATAGACCCTATGCGTTATTGCTTTGGGAATGACTCAACTATAAGTTAGATTAAGCATAAAAACCGTCTCCAACAAAAATAATTGAAAAAAAGTAAAAATAAATTCATTTTGTCGCTTTCCAACAACATAAGACTGCTTATGTATAATCCACCACATGAATAAACAGAAGTTAATTTTTTTAGCAGGCTCACAGGTTGCGCTTGCAAAACTATTAGGAATCAGTCAGGCGGCTGTGTCTCAATGGGTAGAAGTGCCACAAGCCAGAATATGGCAGTTGCAGTTGCTAAAACCTAGTTGGTTTAGTTGATATATAATTTTTTGAAACGCTTGGCGGCGTTACTCGTAGTAGGGTTACACATGAAGTCTGCTGGTACTGCGCCAGTCCGCCAACACCGAAAGGTGAGACTTCAGGTGTAGCCCTTTTTTTTGGGTATCAAAAATGAAAATAAAGAACTGGAATAAGTTTCAGCATTTCAAAGACAGAAAACCACCATGGGTTAAGTTGTATCGTGATTTGTTAGACGATATTCAATGGCACGAATTAGACCCAAAAGCCGCAAAAGTTTTAACAATGCTGTGGCTAATAGCAAGCGAAGATGATGGAAACATACCATCAACTAAACAATTAGCATTTCGTTTAAGAATGCCAGAAAAAGAAACAGAAGTTTGTATTTCCAAGTTGTCTCATTGGCTGGAACAAGATGATGACAGCACGATATCAGAGCGATATCAAGATGATGCTCTAGAGACAGAGAGAGAGACAGAGAAAGAGAGAGAGAGAGAGACAAAGAAAGCAACTATCGTT
>Ga0208974_1000028_pt1 | contig 67562 bp, 30 predicted proteins | sample GreLakmeER15MSRF_FD_187699 | JGI IMG/M metagenome (GOLD analysis project Ga0208974, IMG submission 187699) | Freshwater lentic microbial communities from great Laurentian Lakes, MI, USA - Great Lakes metaG ER15MSRF (SPAdes) | ecosystem: Environmental > Aquatic > Freshwater > Lake | place: Great... | reverse complement strand
GCTGTCCGGGACGTTGTACTTGTCTCCAAGTAGAAAAATCATGATCTCTCGGAGCAGGTTGTTTGACCTGCTCGTATAAGTGTTGGGGAGTAAACGGTACTACTGTACGTTGACTAATGACAATGTCGAAATTAAATTCGCGCTCTCTAAGCCGTTTAATTTCACAGTATTCAACACCATCATAGGTGCCTTCGCTAGCACCTTCTTTGTTGTTGTCATTAAAAATGGTAACGGAAAAATCTAACTTAGCCAGCTCTCGTGCCACGCTAATGATACTGCTTTCGCTACCGCCTATGCCCTTTTTGTATAATGTAGTGCCATCGTAGGGTAAGCCGATAACATCAATAATTGCAATTTTGATTTTGTTCATAGTCTCATATTTAACTACGTATATAATAACACAGACAAAAAAAGGAGTCAAGGACTCCTTTTGTTTTGGGTAAAAATGTGTTAATTACACCAGGATTGTTTAGCGTCACCGTAATATTCACGGGCAAAGCCATTGGCAATCAATTGGGCACGTAGACTCTGTCCATTTAGAATGATATCACCCAATACACGGCCACCGAATTTATCCCAACCATATAGAATGACCTGTCGCTGTTGGCTGGCATTAATGAGACCTTTAGTGAAAACGCTAGCGGCTTCACCACGTTGCTTTTCGCTGTCGCATTGACCTCTAAATCCTTTTTCCGGAGTATCGACTCCGTAGACTCGTACCGCAAGTTCGGGCTTAAGGGGTGCAGGTAGAAAGGGTGCGGCGATAACAACTGTATCGCCATCCGTTACTCTGATAATTTGTGCGTCATAAGTAACGCCTTGGGGTGTTTTTTGTGCTAGAGCAGGAATTGCTGCCACTGCTAATAATAGAGATAGTAATAGTTTTTTCATAATAACCTTTTGTTAAGTGCTAATATTTATAAAAGTTAATCTAGATCTAAAATGCTAATACCACTTGATGCGCCAGCTACAACTGCAACTTTGTCGCCTGACCTAAAGTTAAAAATCATGTCAGCGCCTGCAGGGATTAAAAATCCAGCAGTAGTAGAAGTAACAGGATTAGAACCAAATACTACATAAGCAGGCGTTGTTCCATTGGTGATTAATATTCGTCTTGCGGTAATTGCAGTACTAGTTGATACAACTCCATTAGTTAATGCTATTGTTTGGTATTTGCTAGTTCCGGTAGTTGCGGTACTAATAGTTGTAATTGTATAATACTGACTCATTATATTTTTCCTTAATGTCTTCTTGAGAAGTTTGGATACATTGCCGCACTATCGGCTCTAATATCTAACGGATGCACTCCTTGCAATCCTGCGTCTGTTGTTACTGAGTTAATGCCTGCAATTGTTTCGTTAGGACTGTTGCTGTATTCGCCAGCCCTATCCTTAGTTACCAGTATATCCATGATCTGTCTAAAGCGGCGAGTTTCATCATCCTCAACCGGAACAACTTCCGGTTCAACATCCATGATGACTGGTTCAACAGGAGCAGGCATAACAGGTTTGGCTACAGTGGGTGCAGGCACGGAAATCATGTTAATGGTAGTGGACTGCGGCATATTTGTAGGCATAGGTAGCCTACATTCTATGCGGTGCAACATGTCCAATACACCTCTCATGATTTCTTCTGCTCTCATAGCTTATCTCTCATTGACGTAGGTTGTAGGCACAGTAACCGTTGTGGTATTAGCATAACGAGACAGTCCCTTGGTAAATCTTATATCGTCAACATAGCCAACCCACTGATAACCATAGTTAAAGTTTGTACTTGCATCCATGCCAACTAACAAGGGACTTGGAGTCATGTATACACTTGTTGCATTTGTGCTGGTATTAAGATCCAACTCACCATTACCTGCGGCTTCAAGAACACCGTTCATGAATATTTTTAATCCACTGGTGCTGGTATTATCTCGTTGAACAACCAAGTGATTCCACTGATCGGGCATGGGCGTAGTTGTTGTCTTAAGATACTTGTCATCGTTAAACCAGGTAATTTTGTTATCGTTAGACATGTAAATTGCCCAACCTCTGGTTACGTTTCCGTTACCTGTTAAGACATAGTTACTGCCGCCTTTGCTCATTAGGCATTTCCATTGGTTAGACCATTCTTCAGCGTATAGGAACCAACACTCAATAGTAAATGGACCACGTCCAAATCTAATATGGGGACTATCAGGAACCTTCATGTAGGCCCAATCACGACTTTGGTTACCAACTTGACTCCAGTTACCGCCAGTTAAGAATAGGGATCTATTTGGCAGTTGTAATGCAGTGTTATAACCTGCAAATGGTTGCTCCAATGATGGTTTTGGAGTTCCGCCACTATCACTGGCCGCTGTAATTTGTGGGAAAGGTTTGTTATTGGTAGTACCCGCGTTTATCAATGTAATGGTTGCACTGTTAAGAGAACTGTCTTCAAGATTTCTTCGATTAAATGTCAACAGCGCAGGTCCATAACCAAACGGACCAAACGATGGATCAATTGCTGACAGGCCTGTAACCGCAAGAGCCACTCCACTGCCGCTGAGATCTGTTAGTGTGGTTGTGTTAAATGTCAACAATGACACGGTACCAGTAATAAGCGAATTGGTTATACCTGTACCAGTACTGCCAACTTGGCTACCAATAAAGCCAGTGGTTCTTGGAGGATAAAATACTGTACTGGTATTATACAATGCTTGATTTTTAATCACTCGAACATTGCTTAGGTTGCCATACAGGCCATGTGTGCCCGTTGAACCGCCAAGTGGGTCATATCCAAACGACATGTAGTTACTGCCGTCGGCAAACCAGCTGGCTGCTGTTCCTGAACTATACATAGTTCCGTTAACAAATAATCTAACAACGCCTGCGGCGCCTGCGGCATCTTTTGTTACAGCCCAATGGAACCATCGGTTGGTCGAACTGGTATAGGTAAAGATATTAGTGCCTGTTCCAATTAACACAGCCTGTGTAAAGGTGTTAACAATCGCAGGACCAACAAGGTTTAATCGATTTACTCCACCAACTATTGCTGTTACATTTAATGTATAAGTCGAACTGGTATATAGAGTGATCTTATTGCTGGCATTAGTGCCTAAACTAAAAATAGTCTGTTGTGTGGCTGTATTGATTTGATAATGTGCCCAACCTTCAATGGTAAAGGCATTGTTTACTAGATCAAAACCTGATCCGGTTGGCGTATTAATATAATTGAAATAGCTGATACTTGTGGCACTGGTAAAATATGCACTTTCTCCATATTGTCCAAGTCCTTGAACAGCACGTATATTTGTACCTGAATTAGTTGCAGTGGACAACGGAACTAATGATGGTATAAACTGCTGTACAGATGTACTGGTTGAACTGGTGGTATAAACGGCAAGACCTTTTACAATACGCATATTGCTCATATAGCCGTCAAAGCCGTACAGGTTAAAGTTTGCACCCCACGATCCAATAACAGGTCTATGCATATAACCACGAGCACTTTGAGTACTTGTGGTGGTATAATTATGTGGATCCGGTGCTTCTCTTACCACATAACCGTTAATGAAAATCTTCTGTATACCTGCTTCGCGAACCACAGCCAAGTGGGTCCAGGAATTAACAGAAATTGCATGTGTAGTGGCAGTGTTGGTTGGACCCCAATTTATGTAGTTAGGTTGAGTGCTACTAACGTTGCCCACCGCAGTGGCAATAGTTCCGGAGTTTTGTAGTATTACTTTGAAATAATTACTTAGGTGGCCGGTGCCGGCCGTGCCCCAGGCAAGGTTGTCTGAATCAATTTGATAATCAATGATTGTGTGCTTGTCATCTGCATCTTGTGGCCCACGACCCCTCAATTCATATATTTCAAGCCAGGTTTCAAATGTGTAATCTCCACTACCAAACATTAGACTTAGTCCTGAATTTCGAATTGGAACTATGTCACCATTACCGGCGGCATACCATGTGTCTGCATAACGACCATCAAACTTGTAACTCCAGCTGGTTGCATAGGGGCTAACATCCTTGAGTACTCGAACATCACCTATTAGACTAATTCCGTTCTTTTGTGAAGGATCGTAAACGTTGGCATTATCAAAATTATAAAGGAAATAAGTATCAGTTGTTCTTGTGAATACGCTGGTAGGTGGACTAAACTCCTGAGTATATAATGCCCAGTTGTGTGTTACTCGTAAGCTGGCTATGTAACCTCTCATGCCGTCAGCGCCCATGCCGTTTTCGTGACCAATTGTTGGTCCTGATCTGTAAGATCTGTAATCATAGTAACTGGTAGTATCAGTGGCTGTGCCAAAACTTTTGCCATTTAGCCAGCCTTGGCTAACGCCGGCTCGCCTAGTCCACGCTAGATGATACCAACATCCCGAATGAATTCGGTTTCCAGCGGAAATAGTTGTACTGTCAAGAATAACTACGCCGGAGCACAAGGCCAACTGAATTGCGCCACTGGCCAACACTTGTATTCTTGTGCTGTTGGTGCGGCCATCCATGTCAAATATATATTTTTGGCTACCCCAGTATTGATCAAAGTAAAACCAAAATTCTATGGTGAAATCACGTTGCATGAATTGAAGAACGCTGGATCCGACGCTGACTAATGCTAAACGACCGCCGCCGCTGACGGCATTGCCAAAATAGAAACTACCACCATTGACCGCAGGGTTATAACTAGTTGGAGTTTTATATGGAGCATATGGCATCAGTCTAACACCACTGAAATAATTCTTTAGCACAGTCTGGGTATTAACGGATAAGTCTTCCCAGAATCTAGATGCAAAAGTTAACAGACTAGGTGTAGCACCAAGTGGACCAAAGTTTCTTGGAAACACTGCAACGTTACCAGTTGTAGTGGTAATAGAATAGAACACAGTTGTAGTGGTCCCATTTACCAAGGTACCTGTGTTGATTATGGCCACAGTACGTTTAGTAGCATCACCAGGGAAAATACGTTGACCACCATAATTGTCCTGTGCGCCAAGGAATACTACCAGTCCGGTTAATGTTGAAGCAATGTTAACTCCACTCATACCAATGGTAGCAGTGGTAAACACCGCAGGTACTGCTGTGAATGTTCCTTGATAGATTGCCTGTCCTTGGGTTATACGAACGTTGGAGATATTACCAGAGTAAGCTAGGTCTCCAGTACTACCTGTATAACCAATACCCACACTACTTACTGGATGTTGTTTTAGATCATACGCACTTCCTGTGGTAATGGCCAATACCTGATAACCGTTAACATATCCATAGTAAGCACCGTTTTGTCGAGTAACAGCAAGGTGCGACCAGGTATATGGAAGTATTTGAGTGGCTGTAGTGACTGGGGCTGTATATCCGTCAGCTGCCCAACCAAGCGCACTGCTGATGGCACTAGTTGGGTTCATGGCAATTTTTAATGTGCCTGTATTAAATGCACCCTTGGTTTTCATTACCAAGAAAGGAGTAGTAGTTGCCGTAGTTCCTAACACTACAAAGCCACTATCTCGTACGCCTCCACGATCGCCAAAGTTTTCAGGATATACCCAACATTCTACAGTCCAGTCGCTGGTTGCAGTTGTTGATAGATTAATATTGTACCAGTTGATGGTCTGTGTTGCAGTTGACCAAGTGGATGTATTTGTTTGTGTTTCTCTTGTGGGATGAGCCAACAAGGTGTTGGTGTTTGAACTAAAATTAACAAAGTTTGTGGCTGTAGACGTGCCTGGCACAATACCAGCTGAACTGAAGAAAAGACTAGCGCCGGTTTGTGGACCTGGCCAGAATAGTCTATTTTGGTTGTAGGCTTGATCTTGAGTTAATCGTATAGGACGATTTACTGAGGGAACAAAGTTACCGGTATATATTGACTGACCTTGCACTATACGCAGATTACTGATGTATCCATTCATGATGCCACCCTGACTTAACGGCGGGCTTGGATTGTAACCTATGTAGTTGTTAGTGTAGGAAATAACTCCAGTACCGGTGTAGGCTAATCCACCAACTTGGCCAGTATTTGAGTTAAAATAACCAGCAGTTAGATCCGTACCATTTAGATATAATCTAACAGTACCCGATGATTTGGTCACTGCCATGTGGTACCAAGATCCTGCAACAATTGTACCTGTACTGCCTAGGGTAGTAGTACTAATAGACCAAACGTCATTTCTAGAGGACATGTATAAGAACATCTGAGTTCCAGTAGTTCCTACATATAAATTAGACGAACCATGTGGTTGAGACGCACCAGCAATATAGTTTAATGTCATCAAACAGTTAGTGGCGGTGGTCACATTTACATTGAACCAACATTCTGCTGTAAAATCATATCCTCGAAACCCTGGATACCACATGGGATATCCTTGAGCAACTGAGCCACCTGTTGAAAAAATAAGGTCCATGGCTATACCAGTACTGGTGTTTAATGACAGTGCTTGATTTTTGCCAAGTGATACATCAAACCAATCGTACTGTGCAAGAGTATTTGTTGCTGTAAAATATGCAGACCAGCCGTGTGTACCAAATGGTGTAAAGCTGGTCATCATACCCTGATCAGCCCACTCATAGTTACCTGCACCGACCAGCAAGGGTAAAGCTACGTTGGTGTAGGTATTGGCAACAAGACATCCCATGCCGCCAAAACCACTGTTTAGTGGCATCCTATTGTGTTTGACATGCCTTCTGTCAAATCCTGCATACATGATATATGAGGCAGTGGTTAACCCCCTCCAATTGGTGTTGGTATTGATGGGACTTGATGGGACTGCGATATAGATATTGCCAGTGGTTATACCGTTGATCACTGTTGATGTGGTACAGCCCAGAGCAGATCCTGTTACTATTCTAAGATCGCTAATTATAAACGAACCATTTTGGTTAAAGTAACTTACAGTGTCCATGGAGTTTCTACTGTTGGTATATTGCTGACCAGCGCCACCGATGGTTAACCATTTTTGCCCGCCGTAGTTGCTGCCATCGGTGTTGTAAGCACGTAGGACTCCGTTAACCCATATCCCTACAGAATTACCATTTGATCGAGCAATACAAACGTGATGCCAGTGGTGATATTTCCTCCAGAGGCTGGATGCTCGAACACCGCTGGTGGCCGCTGTGGTAGCATAGTCGGCCGAGTATCCAAATCCATCGTAATTGGCCTGTTTGAACCAGTCAACTATAAAATCACCAACGGTAAAAATCCTATCTCGATCGCCGGTGGTTTGTGTGTACTCACTGCTCATGTAGATCCAAAACTCAATGCAGAAGTCAGTGGGGCCAATTCTATAACGTCCGTCAAATTGTGTAACAGAAAATCCGGCCTGGTCATGTTCATAGCCCAGTGATATAGCTCGAGCAGTTTCTGGTGCGCCATCATTGAATGGACCAATTGGGCGTAGCCATAATGGATCAGGATTGTTATTGTTGGTGGGGCGCTGCCACATGGATTGTTCAACTGTTCCACTTTGAGCATTAGTTAGCCACAGCACAATACAGTTGGTCACTGTGGTCAATGGTTCTGTTGGCACAGCAAAACTTGGTCCTGAATACAGTCCCGATCCGTTACAAATTCTAATATTACTGATCCAGCCTTCAAGGCCGCCGGCGCCTTGGGCATCCCGACGACCACACATTAACCAACTGTTGGTGGTGTTATTAAGGTTATATGAGAAAATAGTTGAACTTTGCAGTTGTCCATCAAGGTAACAGCCAATAACACTATTAACTTTACTAAATGCAATATGGTGCCATCGATAGTCGGCGCAAGATGTGGTTGTGCCAATTATGTCAACGTCGGTTCTAAAAATAAGGCCGCCTGCGGGACATGTGGCATTTCCCACAACTTTGGTTACATCATTGGCTACAACTTGGAATCCGTGATTTTGATCGTTTGTTTGACTTAAAAACGTTCGTGTGTAGGTGTTTTCTAGATCGAATTTTTCATATCTAAAAAAGAATTCTACGGTCCAATTGCCTGCACCAAGAAAGAAGTTGGTATTGGCCACATGTTGCACTTGAGCATAGGTACGACTAATACCGCCATCAAAAAAGTAACTAAAGTTTTTACTATAGGGGTTATGATAGGTTGCACCCACACTGTTAAAATGTTCCAGGACCGCGCCATAAGGACTGGTATCGGTTCCGGGCGAGGATTCGAGAGATCCCTTGATTATCAAAGTTGTAGCCGAGATTTGGTTATCTACCAGTGGGCTAGCAACGAATTTTTGTCTTGCAATATTTCCGAATTTAAACATGGTTTCTTATAGTAAGTTTGGTATTGTTATTTATACAGTTTGGGCTGAGTCATTTATAACCAGTATTCCCTAGTCAGTGGTTCACCCAATGGAGAAACTGGTAGATTTCCATAGCCATTTTCCGCAGTTGATGTAACTTTAGACAGAGTATTATTCATTTTAGCTATTACTGGCCGTATGACATAAGAGCCGCCGCTGTCAAATATTGTAGCAGTTGAACTGGTGGTTTGTACACCAATGTTCATCTGCGCTGAGATTGGAAAATACCCCCTACTGTCAAATATTGTGGCTGTTGAACTGGTAGTCTGTACACCGATATTCATCTGCGCCGAGATTGGGAAACTGCCGCTAGCAGTTATAAAGGTAGCGTCAGTAGCTGTAGTACCTTGTATAAATGTACTGGTAGTTATATTGGCCATCTAAGGTTATTCCTTAGGAATTGCTAATCCAAGTCGATCAGCGTATCCGGCCCAAAGAGGCCATACAGACCAAGTTTTTCCATTTAATGTTAGCTCATCTCCCGGTTGATAATCTCCGCAGAATAGATAGAAGCCGCCTTTGTCTGATGCATTGCCTCCGGTGGCGCCATAACGATTATTGGTCCATCCTAATGGTATAAACTGGAATGAGGTTCCTGATAAATCAGCATTAGGATAACGTGCGGCGGCAGTCGATGCAACCGCCCTTCCAACTGTGGGGCCAACGGCGGCGGAGGCGGGGGCGAGATTTAACTCATTTGCACCATAATGAGCAGTTTCTCTATACCCAAATGTAGGACAGACTGTAACTGCGTATTGTATTGGCCACGCACTGGTCACTGCGGGCAATGCATTTACCATATTATAGGCTATCAAAGGACAAGAGGCCGCGGTTCCCTGTGCATATAAGATATTATTTGCGGCATTATAGTCAGCGGCAGTGCCAAAACCTTGGCCGGACGTTCGACCAAAGTCAGAAAATATCAAAGGAATTATACCATTAGTGTCAGTGTTGTGATAGTCAAATCTAGTGTACTGACTGAAGATATAAGGGCCGCCTTGTAGTGCTGAATTTGCATAAGTTGATCCCCAGCCATTATTGTATGAACTGGTTGCAGTCCAGCTCATAATTATGCATTTATCGTTGATATAGCACCAGAAAGTCCTAACGTTGGTTTGGCCGTTGGTGCTGTTGGCGAAATAATAAGTGGCGGTCTTGGCACCATATGTACTGCCAGCAACTGTTAGGTCGGTTCCTGCTCCGCCGGTGTTACTGTTACTTAGAGTAATTGCACAGGTACTGGATGTTATAGTACCGCCGGTAATGCTATTACCCACAAGACCACTAATTCCTGTTGTTAAGGACGATCCCATGGCCTGTACCTGAACATAATAATTAGTAGCGGTATTGTCATAACTGCCAAACTGTAGTGTCCACTTAAATTGCCCGGTACTTAGTACTGAGGCAAAAAAATGAGATTTTGTCACGCTGGGACTGACTGTCCTGTATATTTCGCTAGTCCCTGAAACAAGACCAGTAGTAATGCCGGCGCCATACGGTGCGCTACTAATTCTAGTTGTCAATGCACCAACACTGGTAACTGACGGATTATTAATAATATCGTCAACTGTTCTAATACAATCTAAAATGTTTTTATCGCTTGAATAGTTTAATTTAATATACATGATTATTCCTTGGGTACCGCAATGCCAATCCTTGCACTAAATCCGGAGTACGTTGGCCAGATACTATATGTTTTACCGCCGTAGGTAAATTCATCTCCTGGAAAGTAATCACCATTAAACAAATATATTCCGGATTGGGCACTGGAATTGCCTCCGGTGTTTCCGTAATAGCTATTTCTCCAAAGAATTGGCATCATGGCAAATGCTGTACTTTTTAAATCTGCGCTAGGATATCTTGTGCTAACTGTGGTAAACAACACAGGTTTACTATAACTATTGGTCCTAGCGCCGGCGGATTGGGTACCGCCGTCAGTAGTTAAGCCAAATACCTCGTCATATCTCCCGGCTACACTCCAATTAACCAAAGGTTGATTGATCAGGGGCCAACTGCTGCCAACTTGTGGAGCCGCAGAAACTAGATTAAACACTAAAAATGGCGCCGCGCCTACTGCACGTGGACTAGAATAAATTACACTATGTGCCGCGTCCCAGTCATCACCACTAACACCAAAACCTGCTCCATTAGTACGATCGTTGGTTATCATCACCGGTGTTACACCATTGGCCATGGTATTATGATAGTCATATCTAGTATACTGGCTAGCAATATAGGGACCGCTAAATGCAGTATTGTCACCGTATGTAGGACCAAACCCTAGAACATAAGTTGTAACATGTGTAGTACACCATATAAAAGATTTATCGTTGACATAAAACCAAAATGTTCTTATGGTTAATTGTGAGGCTGCTACAAAAGGAAGGGCGGTACTGGTGTAGATATCAGACCCACCTAATACCACAGGCGTTCCAAGAGATGCACCCGAATTTGATGCATTTAAGGCTTTAATTCCCGAATCTATAGCACCAGTAGAAATAGTCTTTGCATAAACTTGTTTCAAAGTATATACTGTGGTTAGATCATTAGACAGTAACTGATAGTAAAAATAATTACCGGGACTATCATACACTGGAAAACGCAATGTAAATTCTCCGCTGTTACTACCAGTAGTTGGTGTTGAATAGTGTGCAATAACGTTGGCCGCTAAATTGTTCCTAATCACAGTGCTGTTTACATAGTCAATGCCAGTGATAAGATCACTGTGTCCGCCAGCATCGGCTATACTAGCTGCCAATGTGCCTGTGCTTACTACAGCAGGGTCATTTATGGCCTGTGTTAATATTCTAAAACCAGTTTGCCAAGTTTTATTTGAGGTGAATTGAAGTTTTACGTACATTTGTTATTCCTGTGTAGGTTCATCTAGCGCAGGGTCCGTTGGAATATTTCCTATAACAATTAGATCATCGGAAAAATATTCTGGCAAAGTTTGATTTTTTGCCTTGGGAATAGCGAAATATACAGAATTTCCATTTACATGTATTTGCCAATCTGATAGATCAGAAGTTTTTTCATGTGCATAATCTGAAAATTCTTGGAGTGATTTAGCATGGTGAAACAAGGCATAGTAGAAATCATATTCCCATGGCTTGATATGATTCCATCCTACTATATCGATTAAATTATTATAATTCATTTTAAAGCTCTCTATAAACAAAAGTTACATACAAATTGACAGCACTACTGGCCTGGGTGATATCTACAGTTAGATAATCATTAGCGGCCAGCGTATATGTACTAGTACTTAGACTAAGATACGTAGTACCTGCCGGAATTGCGATAGTATTTATTGTAGAGTCATTTTGCTTAATTGCGATAGTGGACTGTGTTTGACCTGCTGAGTTTAAATTAACTCTTATAAGATATAACGAGGATGCAACAGCAATATAGAATCGTTTATTGCTGATATTGTCTGCTAGTGTGCCTTCAAAGAAATAAGTTCTAGTAACGCCCGCGGTTCCTCGGCCCATTGACCCTACAAATCCTACACTACCAGTAAAACCGCCTGCAGGGCCCTGTGGTCCTTGATCCCCTTGACTGCCAGAGTATCCTAGGGCGGCAAATGCACCGCTACTGCCAGTATAACCAAATGATCCTGTATAGCCAATGCCCTGACTTCCTGTATATCCCGGAGCACTTGAACCAGTATAACCAAATGATCCTCCGTAGCCAAATGAGCCACTGTAGCCAAAACTACCTGTATAGCCACGACTCCCTGAATAGCCAAATGATCCTGAATAACCGTCACTGCCAGTGTAGCCAAATGATCCAGTGTAACCTTGAAGACCTTGACTACCCGTAAAACCACCTGCTGGGCCTTGTGGTCCTTGACTACCAATAAATCCTCTGCTACCAACGAATCCGCCGGTTCCGGGACCTATCCACAACCATTCGTTGGTGTCAGTTTTTACAATTGTACCAGAAGAATTTCTAAAGGTTAAAAAATTAGCATCAATGTATTCTAATGTAACTCCACTTCCCGGAGTAACAAATAACGTAGAATCAGCACGTTGAACAATGTCAACACGATGACCAACTGAAAATAATGTGTTACCGGGATCATATGGAACGGTTAGCGTGGTTGTTGCTGAATTGTAAAATTCAATTATAGCGCCGGCGTCTGTGGCCTGCAATGTATAAGTTGTACCTGTTTGAATGTTTAATGGTTGTATAGAACTGAATCCGCCCACACTACCTGCAAAGCCGCTGCCTGCGCTACCAGCAAATCCAATACTGCCCACACTACCAACGTAACCTGCTTGGGCAGGGCCAGTGAATAACCATTCATTGCCGGAAGTTTTAACTAGACTTGATCCAGCATTTGGGCTGTTAGTATAGTTAACATCATTGTAGTTTAATGTAACTCCACTTCCTGGAACAAAAAATACAGCACCGGTATTTCGCTGTACCATGTCAATACGCTGGCCAACAAAAAAGTTTAATTCGCTGTCATTAGGAATCGTAACAGTGGTAGTGTCTGTGTTAAAGAATTGTAGTAGGTCGCCTGCGTCTACACTTTGTATTGTATAGTTTGTAGCGGTAACAATCCCTATTTCTTGTATACTGGCAAAACCGCCAACACTACCCGCATAACCAATAGAGCCAACACTACCAGTAAAGCCTGCACCAGTTGATCCGGTGTATCCGCTCGGAGCAGGGCCAGTAAATAGCCATTCGTTATTACCAACCTTGATTAAACTTGCACCAATATTTGGTACGTTTAGGTAGTTAACATCAGGAGTAACTAAAGTAACTCCAACTCCTGGTTCAAAGAATACTGTTCCCAGACCTCTCTGTACAATGTCAATTCGCTGACCGACATAAAAGAACACAACGTCGTCTGATGGAATTACAACGGTTGTTGGTGAACTACTGAAGAATTGTAGTAGATCACCTGCATCTGCGCTTTGTATCGTATAACTGGCTGTGGTAATAATACCTATTTCTTGTATACTGGCAAAACTGCCAACACTACCTGCATAACCAATAGTACCAATACTGCCCGTGAACCCTGTTCCCAATGATCCGGTGTAGCCACTCGGTGCTGGTCCAGAGAATAACCATTCATTGTTACCGACCTTGATTAAACTTGCACCTACATTTGATACGTTTAGATAGTTAACATCAGGAGTAACTAAAGTAACCCCGACTCCTGGTTCAAAGAATACCGGCGACAATCCTCGCTGTACAATATCAATACGTTGACCAACATAGAACGGAACATCATAGTCTGAAGGTATAGTAACGGTTGTAGTTGCAGTGGTAAAAAACTGTAGCAAATCACCAGCATCTGTACTTTGTATTATATAACTGGTTGCTGTAATAACTACTAATGGTTGGATACTTTCAAATCCGCCAATACTACCTGCATAACCTACATTACCAATACTACCAGTATAACCTGGTCCCATTGATCCTGTATAACCTGTTGGACTAGGGCCAGTAAATAACCACTCGTTAATGTCTGTTTTAATTAAACTTGCACCAATGTTAACAGAATTGATGTAGCTTACATCGGGATAATTTAAGACAACACCCGGTCCGCCTACAAAGAATACTGCGCCCAGGCCTCGTTGAACAATATCTATTCGTTGTCCAATGTTATAAATTAATGACGTATCGGGCGGGATAGTAACTGTAGTAGGACTACTGGCGAAGAATTCAAGCAGTTTTCCTGCATCAAGATCTTGAATAATATAACTGGTATTGGTTATAACTTTTAATGTTTGTACACTGGCAAAATCACCAACACTGCCTGCATAACCGATAGAGCCAAGACTACCAGTAAAGCCACTACCAATACTACCAGTATATCCGCTTGGTGCGGGACCAGTAAATAGCCATTCATTGTTACCGACTTTGATTAAACTTGCACCAATATTTGGTACATTTAAGTAATTAACATCGGGAGTAATTAAATTAACACCAACACCGGGATTAAAGAATACCGGAAATAGGCCACGTTGTACAATATCAATACGTTGACCAATATAGAACGTAACCTCATTATCCGAAGGTATAGTTACAGTTGTTACCTCACTGCTGAAAAATTGCAGTAATTCGCCAGCATCTGCACTCTGTATCGTATAACTGGCTGTGGTAATAATGCCTATTTCTTGTATACTACTAAACCCACCAACGCTACCAGAATAACCAGCACCACCAATGCTACCTGTAAATCCTTGCCCACCACTACCAGTGTAGCCAGTCGGACTTGGTCCGCTGAATAACCATTCATTGGCCGCTGTTTTAATCAAACTTGCGCCAATGTTAATTGCGTTCATGTAATTAACATCTGGATAATTTAATGTAACACCAACACCGGGATTAAAGAAGATTGGTCCAGTATTTCTTTGTACTAGATCAATACGTTGACCTGGATAAAAGAACGCATCGTTATCGTTTGGTATAGTAACTGTAGTAGTAGCGGTATTAAAGAATTGAATTACAATACCAGAATCGCTTGGTTGTATTGTATAGGTAGTGCCTGTTTGAACGTTTAGACCTTGTATACTGGCAAAGCCGCCTACGCTACCTGCGTAGCCAGCACTACCAATGCTACCTGTAAAACCAGAGCCTTGACTACCTGTATATCCACTTGGTGCGGCGGAAATTAACAGCCATTCATTGTCTGCAACTTTTAATAGAGAAGCGGCGGTGTATTGTAAGTTTAAGAAATTAACACCGTCAGCAGTGTCGAGGAAAACTCCAAGGCCGCCTTGGAAGAATACAGCACCAACTCCACCTTGTACAATATCAACTCGTTGACCGATGCTAAAAAGTAATGCAGAATCTGGGGGAATTGTAAGTGTTGCGGGAGCCGAACCTAAAAATTCAATAACTTTGCCTGCATCTGAAAATTGTATTGAATAAGTAGTTCCAGTTTGAATATTAATTGGTTGTATTGAATTAAATCCACCAGTACTACCTGCATAACCTGCGCCAGGACTACCTACATAACCAATACCAGCAAATACTCCGGGAATACCCTGACTACCAGTATAACCAACGCTACCAGTATAGCCTGCACCAGTTGATCCAGTATAGCCTGCCGCACTACCTGTGTAACCTAAACCAGCAAATTGTCCTGCTGGGCCTTGACTACCAGTATAGCCCGATGCACTACTACCTGTGAATCCAGCACCCTGACTACCTGTATAACCAATAGATCCCGTATAACCTAAAGGAAGGTTATTTTGTAAAATTGTTTGAATACTTATGGTCATGTTTTATCGTTAGTTTAGAATATACATAATTATGCTTGAGCTTCGCCCCATCGTAACACCAAGTTAGCCTGAATAGGAACACCTTGAGTTATATAAACGTTGATGAATAATGTGTCTGGACCATTTGGGAATGTCCCTCGACCACCAATTGGCGTATTAGTTAATTCTTTTAATTGACTTAGGTCTAATGAATCTTTTGAACTTGGTGTAGATATAAAAGAAAATATAGTTTCGCCTGGTACAGCCCATGAATTTCTAGAAAACAGTAAAGTATCACCATTGCCGGCATTTCGAATAAGTGGAGAAGAAAGTGTGACGTTTCCACTACCAATGGCCGTAACCAATACATTACCACCAATTGAGATAGGAGTTGTAGAATTTGTTACCACATCACCGACAGCAATACTAGCTGTAGAAGCAATGGTTACTATAGATACACCTGCATTTACAGTTCCTCCACTAATTATTGTAGAAGTTGCGGTTGATCCATCAAACGTAATATCTTGCGCTCTAGCAATTTGACAAAAACTTGGTTGCCCTGATCCTAACGGAGATCCGCTTTGTGCGCTACCTTGTAAGCTGTTCCATATAATACGGCCAGGATCTAATGGATAGTTACTTGGGTTTATAACTCCTTCAATAATAATAGCTGTCGAAGTGTTTGAAGCTCCACTAGACGAACTTCCTGCTGTAATTTCAATACCTTGTAATAGTAATTGAGCTCGATTGATCAGTTCTCTAACTCCGAGATCTCCAACAATAGCATTACTAACACTTGGTGCTAATCTAATTGCAAATGCAGTAGATTTTCTTGCGGAAACGGTAATGTTGGTAGCTTGGTGATTAAAAATATAACCGCGGTCATCATCAAACCCGCCGTCAGATATAAATGCACTACCCCAGTGACTGATACTTGGAGTAGCTAAACAACTTAACAACATAACGCCAGTACCGGTTTGATGTATTGCTACAGGGCCAGCTGTTATGTTTCTAAGATTCCCTGACACAAAGTTTGTAATAGTAGTTGCTCTTGTTAAGTTTAGTAAACTACCGGGACCAGATGATGTTGACTTTCCGCCATAACCTATAAGTTCGTTATCAACTAGTACTATTCCGCTTGTAGGAAAAAATGTTAAGTCATTTACCTGCAGACCCGATCCACTAGCAGATATGCCAAAAGTTAAATGACTCCTAGCCCCTTCATTTTGTACTTCATACCTAACTGGCATATTACCTGATCGCATGTATGCTTCGCCGTTGATATTGCTCTGTTTCATCCTGTGGCAGAAAATATAGTTGCCGTCGGTGCCGCGTAACATCCAATCAATAAAACCAGCACCATACCATGTCCATTGTAGTCCAATCATTTGTACTTTATTTGGTAGTAGATTGTATCCACTAGGGTTGTACACACTGTTCGAACCGTCACATCGGTCAACGTTCCATTGACTTTGCGGAACAGCAACTTCATTTGTTTTTGTTATCCTAACTCCATTGGTGGCGGTAGTTCCTCTAAACGGAGGATTTACATACATCCATGTTGCACTAGTAATTGCATGAACCAGATGACTCATACCCTTAATAACTACTCTGTCACCTTCGTGCAATTGATCTGTAAATCTAGTATTAAGACCAGTTATTAATGTTGAACGAGGTGTTACAGTAACGGTACCGGCTATCTGAAAAGTGCTTGACCGCAATACTGCGGCCATCTGTATTCCGTCATATTGCCAAAACACACCATTTTGATCATCAAAAGTTCCTGCACGGACTGTTGATCCGTGCCAATTTTTATTTTGTAATAAACATGGTGAATCTAAAATTGCAGTACTAGTGCTTAACACATTGGTGGCGGTTATTGCAATGGTATTTTCATTAATAACTCGAGCAACTGTATAGGTGCCCACGTAGCCTGTTGAAGTTATTCCGCTAAGTATGCAAGTTGATCCTGGTTGCATGTTATGATCAACATCGTCTGTGGTAATATAAATTGTGCTGCCGATTGTGATGTTTGTAGCCGTAACTAACCTAACATCATAGTTGGGGGCAAATAAAGCCGCAGTATTATAGTTAACTGCTTTACCTGATTGATAACGTATGTATTTTTTACTCATACGTATAGCCTGTGATCCATAGTTAGGACCACCTGCACCTAAAATTGCGCCGCCGTCAAATGGTCTGTGTAAAAAGAACGAATCTGTTCTAGGATATACATAACCTGTAATAGTACCTGTAATAGTTCCTACACTACGTGCGTTATATGAAAGAGCAGTTGTGGCTGTAATTGATGCAACATAGAAAGGACCTTGTGCTAAAGAATGATTATTACTACCATTATCACTAGTTACTACAACAAAAAGGCTTTGACCCGGAGCAAAGCCGTGATTATTAGTAAAATTCAATGTAATTGTACCCGTTGAAGTTGCACCGCTACCGATATGTGAACTCGTTGCAAATGTACTACTTGAACCTGTATAAAATCCACCTTTTCTAAGAGTGACATAAGGAGTAAACAAACTTACCCCCGTTGCAGTACCTACCTGCCCTTCTGCAAAATAATTAAATGAACTAGCGTTAGTTACAGAGTTAATCATCATATTACCCTGTGCTCTGCTGTAGCCAGACACACTGGTATCTAACCCTTGTACAGTAATCTCACTTCCTGTGGTTAATCCATGTGGATTTGTAGATACTACTGTTATTAAACTTTCTCGATCAGGTGTAACTCCACCACCGCTAGCATTACTAGTGATTGAAGAAATGGAGAAATCTGTCCCTGCTATTTCATAGATAGCAGGAATACCCCTAGACATTGAAATCATTTGCCATTTAGTGGGTTGTAGTCCGTATTCAAAGTCAGCATCTAACATGGACTTTGGACTTGCCATACGAGTGCGCTCAAAAGCATCAGTGCCCATGGGCCATGGACGCACAGTTACTTCATTCTTTTCAACAAAGATTTGTATATTATCAGTTGCCAAGTGTCCAACTGTATTGGCGGCCAATGTAATTAGTGTGGTGCCGTCGCCGTTTTGTGTGGCCGTTGGAAAATTAGTAGTGTTTCCGGTTCTAATTGTAAGTACCGTTCCAGCAAAACTGGAATCAGCAAAGTTATAAATTATAGTATTTCTAGTTACGTTGGTAATAACTAAAAGTTGTCCGAGATCCCACCTGCCAGGGAGCTCAATTGTCCCCTGTGCCGGGATCGGAACAGTAACGCCCGGAGTGAAAATATACGATCTTAATAACTGTTTTGCCATTTTTTAAATCTCTCTATATACTAATTATCCAATTTACATACCAAGCACAACGCTCATGGCCGCCGCTAATACTGTGGCCTGGGCGACTGACACTCCGACTTGTGCATTATTCAACAACAATGTTCCTTGAGAATTAATGTTTATAGTATTGCCGCCCAAGTACATGGTGCTGGTACTTACAATTAATGTTTTGGATACAGTTAATGAATCAACTGTTTCGTTACCTACATATAAATTACTTCCAATATATCCAAAGTTGGCGTATACCGAAGTCCACCCTTTACCTACTGCACCAAGTGCATAGGTACTTGAAGTAGCAGGGAGTATATCTGATTGAACTGTTGTTAGACCTGCTTGACTTCCTGTAAATCCTAAGGCAGCAAATGCTCCCATAGATCCAGTATAACCTCCAGAACCCCGCACACCCAATGTAGCAGTTACTTGCCAAGTTGCCCCACTCCAGATAAATTCAACAGTAATTCCTGTTATGTCTAATTGAAGAGTTTCTCCGTACCCTTCTATGGTTGTTCCTATACTTGCCGTTACTAATAACGGAATAGTTGACCAAGAATAACCATCTGTTATTATCAAGTAAGAGCCAATAGTAGGACTATCAGGCAACGCTACTGTAAACTGCCCGGCTGATGTGTCTGCAATTAGTCGTTGATTATTACTTGCAGAATAATTTGCTACAATTTTAGTCCAAGGATCTAAAGCACCTTTACTACCTTGATATCCAACACTTCCTACGTAACCTGGTGCGCTACTACCTGTGAATCCAGCACCCTGACTACCTATAAAGCCTCGTTCACCTTGTGGTCCTGATATTAGGCCAGCGTCCACCCACATTGTGCCGCTCCATACCCACAGGTGTCCAGAAGAGGTAACAATATACCCGTCGCCAATTGCACCACCGGTATAGGTGTACTGCCACCCAGGAAGATCGGTAGTGTTAGCTACACTTCCTAAAATTCTTACACTGGTACCATCAACGCCCCTACTACCAATAAATCCAGTTAGACCCGTGCTACCTATATAGCCAACAATACCCTGACTACCTGAAAAGCCAGCACCTGCACTACCTGTATATCCTTCGCTACCAATAAATCCTTTACTACCCGTGTAGCCAGCACCTTGACTACCGGTGTAACCAACGCTACCGGTATAACCAAAACTACCTATGTATCCACTGCTAGATCCTGTGAATCCAACTCCTTCGCTTCCAGAATAACCAATACTACCTGTGTAGCCTATCTCCCCAATTGATCCCCAATAGCCTGTACTACCAGTAAATCCAGAACTACTACCAGTGTATCCTATAGAACCTACATAACTTAATACAGGACTCCATGTTACTGTTCCTGTTCCATTTGTAACTAAAGCAAATCCGTACGGACCATCCTCTGCTGGGAATGAATAGTTAGGGAAGTTAGTACGTCCATCACTACCAAACGACCAAAAATGACTTGATGTTGATGTTGCAGTATTGTATATTCCGCTAGCAAGGAAATAAATGGATGAGGTATCAATTGCTCTAATACGACTAACATTTAATACATCACCAACAGTTACATTATTCTCAACGGTTAAGCTACCAAGCGGATCATTGGGTGTCCCAATTGCCAGTGTAGAAGAAGCTGATATCCAACGTAGCTTATTATCAAAGTTAGTTGTACTTGTTGTACTTTGGAATGGTATTTGATACTCAGCGCCGCCGACAATATTGGTAGCGGCATTTGCAGTTCCTGAGAATGTTGAACCAGTTGATACTCCATATATGTTTCCACCAACATATAAGTCACCACCAATACCCACACCGCCTACAACACGCAATGCGCCTGTGTTAGTACTAAACGAGGTAGTACTGTTAGCAATTTCAATTTCACCTGTTTTAAAGGAACCATAAGTTGCGGTGCTGAACACGCCGGTATCAGTTTCTGCTCCAGTTCCGTACCATGTTAAATATCCAGTGGTTGGAGAAAGTATCAAGGCCGCATTAGTGTCGCCGCCAAAAGTTCTATAGTAGTGGAATCGTAAACCAATATCTTTTCCATCGTTAACAGTCCAATCATTGTATACAGAACCCGGTACATGTAATTCAATTAGGTTATCTGTATAGAATGTGTTTGTAGAAAAGATAAATGTTGAGTTTCCTGCAAAGGTAACATCATCCTGGAAGAATGTCTTGCCAGTTACATATAATGATTGACCAATGCCCACACCGCCTGCTACATATAATGCATTTTCAGTTACGGTAGCAGTACTGCTTACGGTATTCAATACATTAATTCGTGTAGTAGTAGTAAATCCTTTTTCGGTTATAGTCTGTAGTGTTTGATTTAATGCTTGATCTACTGTACCAGTTGTGACAACTTCTAAGTTGTTAACATATAGACTACCGCCAACCCTTAGGTCTAATCCAATAGATGCCCCACCACTAACAACAAATGCGGCAGTTGTTATAGATATTGCATTTGAAGTGTTTAGTACATTAATTTGATTAGTAGTTGTAAAGCCTTTATCAGTTATAGTCTGTAGTGTTTGATTTAATGCTTGATCTACTGTGGCAGTTGTAACAACTTCTAAATTATTAGCATATAATTTACCACCAACCCATAAATCACCGCCAATGCCCACACCGCCCGATACTACTAAAGCACCAGTTGTAGTTGATACTGTTGCAGATGTAGCATTGATTACTACAGAAGAACTGCTAATAGAAAGGGTCAAGTATCCAACATTGTTAGTGTCAGGTCCTGCACCTTGATAAAAATTAGTGTCTTTTCCGCTATAGATATCTACAGATTTATAACTTACACCTATACCACTAATCCAGGCTCCGTCATCATACAATTTAATCTTATTAGGGCCACGTGCTATGTCGTTATACGAGTTATCAAAAAGTAATGTCGAATTAAACGTTGAGGTTGTGCCGTTAAATCCAAAATCTCCAATAATAGTAATACCTTTAGTGGTACTATTACCTCGACCAGTTACTGATTCTAAAGTACTTGTATTCCATACTGTAATACTACCAGACAATGCACTTACTGCGGTATCTGTACCTGCTGTAATGCTAGTTTGATTTGCAAAGTCATTGACAGTTGCCGTTGTTAATACTTCAGCGGTTTCAGAATATATTTTTCCACCAACATATAACTCACCACCAATACCTACGCCACCTACTACAGTTAATGCACCAGTATCAGTTGAAGTGCTATTAATACCACTTGCTACAATTATTGCTCCATCTACCTGTAGATCACTATTAATTGTAGTTAATGTGCCGGCAGGGTCAAGTGTAAGATCACCAGCTTGTGTTACTAGACTGCCACCACTCAATACTAAACTACCAACGCTAACGCTAGTTGGTAATATTACTGCATTGTTAGATCCGTCGGTTACTGTGAGTTGTCCTAGGTTTCCTAGATTGACTTGTGCATTGCCAAAACTTACATCTCCGGTGCGTTGATTAACTAGGAAACTTTCTCCTACACGGAAATCACCACCTTGATCAACTGTTTGGAAATATACCTTACCGCCATTTATCTGTATAATTTCATTAGCCTGTACAACCAAACTAATGTCATCTGATGAATCTTTACCTGCGCCAATATGGCTCACGTTAAAGGCAATAAGTTTAATGTCTGTACCAGTACCATCGGCAGTAACACCCGTGTTACCAAATATAGCGGCGGATCCTAAACTACGTATCTCAGCACCAAACTGATGATAGTCAGCAAGGTCAATACTGGTGGCAGTAGCATAGTTTGTGCCGGTGGAATAAATTACTTGCGGTACTGCATTCTCATCAGTGAATACCGTTGATCCTAATACACCGTTAGCATGTAACATCAATACCGTATATGCATCTACAACTAATGCAGATGTTGGTGCTACAAATGATGTTGTATATCTTGCTAAACCTTTAGTAACTCTTATGTCATCAATATAACCATTAACAGAAAAAGAACTGTTATATTGAGAACCAATAGTTAATGGTCCTTGAATATAGTTATTTGTATCAGTATATGTACTACCAACCTGTGTTCCGTCTAAGAATAATTTTGTTGAAGATCCGCTTCTAGAAAGAGCAACATGATACCAAGTACTGGTTGTTAATGTTGTTCCCACAATTCTATTACCTGCAACAGTCTGATAATTTAATGTGCCCGAGATAAGAGTAAGTATAGGAGCATACGAACTTGGGGGTGTTCCATCATTTCTAAAATCAAACAGAATTTGTGTTCCGGTAAGGGTGTTTAGCCTTACCCAACATTCAATGGTAAAGGTGCCAGTTCCAAAAGCAAAATCTGCCGATGTAGGAATTGCTAATGCATCTCCGGTGCCGTCAAACTTTGCACTGCCAGTGCCGTATTTTTTAACAACAGTATCAATATTTGTATTGCCTAGAACACTTATAATTTTAGCAGTTCTAGTGGTTACGGTATCAAAACCCCAGGCTGCACCTGTGATGTAAACATATGACCCATCGACGCTAGCAATGGTACCGCTGGCCAATGTATCGCCACCAGATGTTTTATAAAATAATGTATCGCCTACAGATAATGTTCCGCTAATGCCGCCCAATTTTAATTTTGTTTTACCAGCACCGGCATATCCAGTTGAACTGGTTACAGCATGTATGGCCTTGTCTGCAAAGTAGAAGAATGTGTTGATAACTTCTGCACGGGCACCATTGGTCATGTATAGACCCGTGGCATTCGGCACAATGAATGTTGCTTCGTTGAACATCATCGACGCTTGTGTGCTAGTAGTTAATACTCGTGATCCATCAATTTTTGCACCACCACCAGCATCGGTTGCGTCAAATCCGTTTGGATCTCCTGCACTGGTTGTGCTGCCTTTGGTAATAACACTTAATCGCTCAATGTAGGGACTCTTGTTAAAAGTATGTGCGTTTGGTGCAAACTCAAACGCATACCCTGGTTCAAAGAATCCGCCTACTGTGAAATCACTTATCAGTGTTTCGCCATTGACTAAAAACGCCGTTGAAGTGTTAGTAGCAGTAGTTGGATATACAAATACCTCACGAAGTCCGGCGCCCCGAACACTTACACCTTTTGCTACGGTTAGAGGAAATTCTTCGTAGTATGTACCGGGCTGTATAAAAACTGTATCGCCATCATTGGCATAGCCAAGTATGTATTTTATAGTACGAGCAGGCGCCATTGGGTGACTGTTCTTAGTATAGTCATTGACACCTATAACAGAATCAACATACCAAATGTGTTGATTTTTATTTAGAAGATTAATACCACTGGCTGTTAATCCACCCGGGGCAGTTAGATTGCCGTTATTGTCAAATATCCAGTGATAGGTACTTGTATTAGTACCGATAACAACACCACCGGCATTTTTAACAATTTTAACATACTGGTCATCATCACCTAGGTATAGGTCAACTGTGGTAGGATCAGCACTGATTAAGTGTAGGTGACTTACTTCAGGATTTGATAGCACAGACCCAACAGCAAGACTATTGCGGCCGTTGCCGTCTAAAATAACACCGCTGAGATAATAAGGAGGTTCGGTAATTATCTTATCTAGTGTGATTACAAAGCCTGTGCCTTGACTCAGCGCAGGAATATTAAAAGTGATAATGTTATGACTAATATTTACCGCACCCCAATTTTCCGCTAGGAATGATCCAGTTAGTGGGCTTCCCAAATCTGCTTGAGATATTCCTGAAATGGTATAGGTCCAGGTATTGCTTTCTGTATCAGTTGTTCCACCGCTACTAAAATGTGACCCACCATCGATAAATGTTACTGCTACTGAGCCACCCGGAGCAAATGTGTCACTAGTGAATAGGCCGCCGCCTACAGTTGGTCTAATAACAAGCCCCTGTCCAGCCAGTGCTCCGGGAGGTGTCAATACCAACGAGGATGTAGTGTCAGCAATAGTTCCACTGTTGGCAAATTCGATTGGTGTAAAGAATTTTACTTTGTTTCCTGAGAAAACAGTATTTGTATTGTTTGCAATAGTTACAGTAACTTTTCCAACGGTGCCAGTGTCGCTGACAGTTACACTAGATGTTGTTTCAAATATTCTTTTTGCATCTAGGCCTTGGAAGCCGCCTTCTGCGCTGATGATACCTTTAACATATAGATTTTCACCAATACCTACGCCACCTACTACAGTCAATGCACCGGTATCAGTAGACGTTGAACTTGAAGTTGATTGAACATATATATCGCCCGGAGCCGTTAACGTACCGTCGGTGCCAAAAGTCCAAGTATTACCGTTTACTGTTAGGTTGGTTGATCCTGTACTTAATGTACCCGTTGGCGGAGTAGTGCCAGCATACGGTCCGGCAACCCATGTCACAAGGTCTGTTGAACTAAACCATAAAGTAGAATCATAGCCAAGAATCCAAGTTGACGTATCAAAAGATATAGACGGGCCGTCGGGCAATGCTTGATATGTTGTAGCGTCTTGTCTAGTGAAAACTAAAGTTCCGGCCCAGTTTGTGATATCATCTAACTGATCTAGCGTAACTGTTGTAGCGCCTGCTGGTGTCTCATCTATTGTGCTACCTTCTTTAAATGTCAGTGTACTAGCAATATTTAAAGTACTGCCAAATGCCACACCACCAGCAACGTTTAGTGCAGAATTTGAAGTATTTAAAATGCTAATAGCATTTGTAGTACTGTTGCCTCTGTTGGTGATAGTCTGTAGTGTACTTGTATTCCACACATAAAATATATTAGTACCTGTACTAATTTCACTAGATACTGCGGTATCAGTTCCTGCACGTATATCAGTACTTGCTACATAAGCATTGAGTGTAGCACTAGTTAATACAATAGACCCTTTTAGGTATAAATCTCCATCAACCCTGGTATCTTTAGCAACGTACAATCCGCCCTCAACGACTAGCGCACCTGTTCCGGTTGTTATAGAATTACTGGTGTTTAAAATGCGAATAGCATTAGTGGTGCTGTTACCTCTATTGGTTACACTTTGTAATGTACTGGTATTCCAAATTGTAATATTCCCAGTACTGGTACTAACCGCAGTATCAGTACCTGCTGTAATGCTGGTTTGATTTGCAAAGTCATTGACTGACGCTGTGGTAATTACTTCAAGGCCGGCTTGATAAAGTTTTCCACCAACGTATAAATCGCCGCCAATACCTGCGCCACCTACAACAGTTAATGCTCCAGTATCAGTTGATCCGGCAGCAGTTTCATTTAAGATACTGATAGCGTTAGTGGTACTGTTACCGCGGCCAGTTACTGATTCTAATGTACTGGTATTCCAAATTGTAATATTCCCAGTACTGGTACTAACCGCAGTATCAGTTCCTGCTATAATGCTAGTTTGATTTGCATATTGGTTTACTGTTGCAGTTGTTAATACTTCAGCAGTTTCAGAATATATTTTTCCACCAACCCATAAATCGCCGCCAATACCTGCGCCGCCTGCTATACGCAGTGCGCCAGTATCCGTGGAAATTGCAGAAGATGTATTAAGCGTAACTATTATATCATCAGTTTGAATAACAGTTGTGGTAATTGTTGTATATTCGATGGTTAGCTGATTAGCAGTTATATTTCCACCTACAAACAAATCACCACTAATGCCAACACCACCGGCTACACGCAGTGCACCACTTGTAGAACTTGTAGAACTTGCGGTACTGGTAAAATTAACAACTCCAGTAACTGTCGGTAACGAAGCGATTCCGCCAACATATAAATCGCCGCCAATTCCGGCACCGCCTACTACAGTTAATGCACCAGTAGTCGAACTTGTAGAAACTGTAGTAGTTGTAATGGTTACAATACCACCATTGATTAAAAGTACACCAGTATTAGAAGAAGTATTACTACCAGTGCTCTTAACTTCAATCTGATTAGTAATGATCCTGCCATTATCTGGAAATACTAGTGTACCACCAATGTATACATCTTTACCAACACCAATACCACCTTTAACAACCAAAGCACCTGAGCTAGTTGAAGTACTGTTTGTTGTTGTTGTAAGGGTTGTGGCCAAACTAGCAATGAGTGATCCAAGTTCACTACTTACACCAGTTTGTGTTGTTAAAATCTCAGCACCGCCTAGATAAGCTGTACCAGAGATATAAAGTTGTTGGGCACCAATACCACCATAAACTTGCAATGCATTATTCGGAATACCAGCAAAGTCGGATAGACCTCGGCCTTGTATTACTATTGGTCGTTCTAAGAATTCTGTTAGCGTTGAATAATAAACTACTGTGTCATTGTTGGCAACAGTAATTAATATTTGAGGTTCTACTCCACTGTCAAAATTATCAATTACACGTACTGAACTAGTATTTTCGTAAATCTGGTTAGGAATTACTGTTATAAAATCATTTACTGTAGCAGTTGTAAGAATTTGTGCATTGGCAATGTAACTGGTAGTGGTAATAGATAATGTATTTGCACGAATAATTCCGCCTACATTTAACTCCCCACCAATGGCAACAGCAGAAGTCAATGTATTAATAACTAAAGCATTTGACCAAATTCGTGTGCCAGTTGTTAAACTTATTAGAACAGATCCATCAACCGCGGGTAATCCTAAGTCTGGTTCGGCCTGACTTACATCGAGGTACTCGTACCTTGATCCATCTAACCGTGTGCCGGTTAATTTTTTTACCTTACCGCTTAATAATCTACTTTTCATTTCTGTTATTACTCGTTACTTGTTTCTAATATGCTGAATACAATATTAATAGTATTATCTTGACTTGCTGATGCTTTTACATATACATTTTCTTCTAGTACTAGTTTACTTGTGGTTACCTCTGCCGCATCATTTACTGGAATTTCAAAGTCTTTTAGTAAAACAAATTCTACGTCCCCTGGCTTAACTAGACTAAATCTTATACTTGCGGTATCTTCTCCGAAGTTAGAAGCCATTGCACCAAGCACAATAGTAGTTACCCCAACCGGTGTTGTATAAATTACCTGTGTTGATGTTGTCAATTCATATGACTCGTTTCTGAATGTATTTAATGGTGTTGTGGTTGCCATAATTGCTTAACCTCCGATTGCTAATATGTATGGAGTCATAACGGCGAACAAACTCTTATTAAATGTTCTTCCCGAAATAGTTCCGTTAATTCTGTTAATGACCAAATCGTTACCGATTCTAAAATCTCCACGCTGGTCGGTTCCTGTAAAGTTAACCTTTCCTCCATTTACTTCAACAGCCAAGTTTGTTGAAATTGGCGTGCCTCCGTTGTATGGAAACGCTGAGTTAATATTTGTTCCAGCGCCAATCCATTCAAAACTGTGACCAGTTGAAACAATTAGACTATAACCACGGAAGGTTGCTTTTACTCCGGGAACAGGAGCGGTAGTTATTCTCTCTTCTGTTGTTATTGTAACTGTATATCCGTATTCTAAAATATCATTTATAACATTGAATAAGTTACTTATTGTCTGTGCATCATTGACGGAACTTGCTCCACTGACAAAACTTTGAGTTGTCCCAGTTTGTAATGATGTCACAGTGTTACCTAATACAACTGCCTGTGTTAAAGAATTCATAAAGTCGTACACTTCGACAATAGTGTCTAGTTCAGAGGCAACAGTTAATTGTGTACCATTATAGTATGCGGCACCTGCAACAGATGCTTGACTATTACCACTGTAGACTAAATCATATGTAACAGCATTTAAAATGTAATTAATATCTCGTCCACAGATTTCTAAAGATAGATATGGATATACACGATTAACATAACCTATTACTTCTGCTTGTATAAATGCCCGGTTGGCATGTAACAAACTAACAGCATTAACTACACTGGTATCAGTACTTGCAGTTATACCTAGTGGACGTAACGGTGCTGCCACACTAGGACCATTCAATATAATATTAGTAATGGTGTTGATTAAATTAGTAACCTGTATGTTTTGAACATCTGTGCCTGTATTCAAACTTGTAATTTGTGTTGCAGTAGAGTAATTCTGACTCAATAACTGTCCATTAATTATTGATCGGGCCATGTTGTCAATATAGCCATACGCCGCTACTGTTTCAATCATTTCATTTGGTATTACAGTTGCCGTACTTATATATGAATAATAAGCTACACCACTTTGTACAGCCTGTTTGTTACCGCCATACAATAGATCAATAGTAACACTATCAATCATAAATCCGATGTCTCTAGTGCAGGTAATTCTATCATACTGGAAAGGACTGAATATTTTATTAACGTAAGCAACTGTTTCAGCTTGAATAAAGGTCCTGTTAGCTAGAAGTAGATTAAATGCTTTTGATTCGTTTGTATTAGTACTAGCAGTTAACCCAATTGGTTGCCTGATAGGTGAAACACCCGGGCCATTGGCAATAATGTTTGTAACAGTGGTAATTAAAGTATTAATCAATGTTACTTCAGCAGAAGTTGCTGTATTTCCTGTTATTGTCTGGCTAACAGAATTTTGATAGGTTGCTGTAACAGCAATCCCTTGAATAATTTGTGCAGATATAGAGTTGATAAAATTGTATGCATATACTGTTTGTGTAGTTTCATTTGGTATTGCAGACGAGCTTCCGTTGAAACCATAATAATAAACACCGTTCATTATACTCTGTCTATTGCCACCATGTAATAAGTCAAATGCTACACCGTCAATTATATAACCAACATCTCTATAGCAGGTAGATGTATTATAAACAAAGCCGGGATTATTAGTATTAATCCAGTTAATCGTACCATTTTGAATAGATACTTTATTAGATAAGATAGTATTGTAGTCTGCAAATATGTTTGCATTAGTACTGGTAGTTCCATTTGGAACAATAGCATCAGTTATTGCGGCTGTGCCTGTGTTTAAAATATATAATATTTTGTTAAAGTTTGCACTAACTGAAACAGACGCAGTTGTCCCTATTAAGGCCAATACCTGACCTCTTACATAAGCAATAGCATTACTGGTAGTAGTCAGTTGCCCAGCAATTTGTGTTGGAGTACTTGTTTGGTTCCAATATTGAAGTCCGGCAAATGTGCTTTGACTTGTACCATTGTATAGTATGTCAAAAGCTAACGAATCAACAATTAAGCCAACATCACGTGTACATTTAACTTGACTATAATATGGTATTGTACTTACCTCATCTATCCATGCAATTGTTTCTGCTTGTAGATATCCCTTGTTAGCCCGTAGGGTGGCTACAGCATTTAATATTTCTGTTGATGTAGTAGCTACAATTCCATTTGGTACTATAGAGTCTGTTACCCCCACTGTTCCGCTGGTTAATATTCTAGTAATAACGGAAAAATCACTTGCTATCAAAGCCGCAGTAGTTGAAGATACTACTGTTAGTGTGTTTACAACTTTAGGTACAATAGATTGATATGATGTTGTGTTAATATTTCTTACAAGTTTTTGTGCTAGTGAACTCAGATAATTAATAGCCGCAGTAGTTGTAGAAATCTCATCAACGATACTATCTATATAACTCGACTGTCTCCAATATTGGATTCCGGCAAATGTACTTTGAGTTGTTCCGCCAAATAATATGTCTTGAACAATTGCGTCAACAATTAATCCTGTATCTCTATAGCATTTAGCTACGTTGTAATCAACTCCGGGGTGTTTAATCATATCAATATATGATGTCACTTCTTCAACTAAGAAACTTCTATTTGCCTGTAGGATAGCCACAGCATTGGCCACAGTAGCCGTAGTTGTTTGAGTCAATCCGATTGGGAGTTTACCGTCGGCAGCACTAGGGCCTATAGAAATAATATCAATTATTAAATCAAGCATTTCTGTTAATTGCCCGGTCTCACTAGGTGTTGCAGGAGTTAGTGCCAAATTCTGTGTTGATGTATTTCCATAAGACTTAACTATTGGTTCACTTTCAATTACTCTCGGTAACACATCTCGTAGTCTGTCATAGGCTTCGGTTGTTTTCCTACGTTGGTTGGGGATTGAAGAGGATAAGTTTGAGAATCCGTAATAGTAAACACCTGCCTGAATGGCCTGTCGATTACTTGCATGAAGAATATCAAAACTTACACTGTCAATAATATATCCAATATCTCTATAACACTTAGCTTGGTCGTATTGGAATACATAAGTTTGATTAACGTAGGCGATAGTTTCTGCTTGTATAAATGCTCGGTTGGCCAGCAATAAATTAAATCCATTAATTACTCTAGTTCCAGTATTTGCAGTTAGACTAATAGGTGCTCTAGACGGAGCTACTCCCGGACCATTTAAAATAATGTCGGTAATTAAATCTATTGTATTAGTTAATGTTGTAATTTCACTGATAGTTGCTGTGTTAGCAGAAATAGTTTGTCCAACCGTAGTTTGATAAGTTGCTGTAACTCTAACACCTGTAACAACTCTGCCAACTATTGATTTAATAAAGTCGTATGCGCCAATGGTTTGTGTTATTTGATTAACAATTGTTGTAGAGGAACTATTAAATCCGTAATAATAAACACCGTTCATTACACTCTGTCTATTGCCACCATGTAATAAGTCAAATGCCACACCGTCAATTATATAACCCACATCTCTATAGCAGGTAGATGTATTATAAACAAACCCTATATTGTTACTGTTAATCCACTCTATTGTTTGATTTTGTATCGATGTTTTATTAGCAAGGATTGAGTTATATGCGGCAACAATAGTGGACGCAGTTTGTCTTGCTCCGTTAGGAACAATTGCATCTGAAACTGCGGCTGTCCCTGTGTTTAAGATATATAGTATTTTGTCAAAGTTAGATACTACCGAAGCAACGGTTGCTGTAGTAGTAACTGTAGTTAATATGCTAGCAACAGTATTGCGAACATAAGCAATAGCATTGCTAGTAGTAGTCAGTTGCCCAGCAATTTGTGTCGGAGTACTTGTTTGACTCCAGTATAGTAGGCCAGCAAATGTGCTTTGACTTGTTCCGTTGTATAATAAATCAAACGCCAGAGAATCAACAATTCCGCCTGTATCTCTATAACATTTAGCTTGATTATATGTAAATCCTTTATTGGCTTCTACCCAAGCTATACCTTCTGCCTGAATGTAAGATTTATTGGACTGCAACAAATCATATGCATATTGCGAATTGGTACTGTAGTAACTAAAATCAGGACTAATAATTTGATCAGTAACACCAACGGTGCCGGTAGTTAAGATATTAATAATCGTTGAAAATTCAGTTTCAATGGTAGTTACTACATCTTGGATTGTGGCTGTGCCCAATACTTGTGTTGCACTACTTTGATATCTTGTACCTGTATTAATATTCTGTACAATCTGTTGTGTAAGACTGCTAATATATCTAATAGCATTAGTTGTAGTAACTAACTGATTAAGAATGTCCCCAGTGTAGCCTGATTGATTCCAATACTGTAGTCCGGCAAAATTACTTTGCGTAAAACCGTTGTTCGGGTATAGCAAATCGGTAATCAGTCCATCAATAACTAAGCCAGTATCGCGAGCGCATTTAACTTTATCATAGGTAAAGTTAATGAAATTATTTTCAACATATTTTAATGTTTCTTCACGAATAAAATCTTTGTTGGCTAATATTTGATTTTTTGCAACTATTGTAGAACTACTAATAACTGACGGGTTAGGATATGTAATTGCTGGTGCAGAGGCCGCACCGTTTTCAATGACACTTATTAGGATATCAAAGTTATCAAAGATGCGAGTATAAGGTAATGTACCCGGAGTTATAAATGATAATGTAAAAGTTTTTACAAAGTTTATGGCGGCCAGTGTTTCAGTTAACTGATCAGAAATAACTAACGCTGACTGCGCTCTAGTATAGGCAATGCCTGCAATTACAGACTGATAGTTAGAACCTAATACCATGTCATATAAAACACAGTCTAGTATTATACCAATATCTCTGTTACATTTAAATTGATTAAATTGAAAATCAGGATAGGTATTATTTAAGAAGATAATTGCTTCAGCTTGAATTTGAGATCTTCTACTTAAAACAGTAGTTCTTGCATTTCTTAATATAGCACTTTCATTACTGACGGTTGGGTTTACAACCTCAGACATACCAATCCTTAATTCACTTGAAGTGTTTACCGTGAAGTAGGTAGTAGCTGTTCCGAAATTAATAGCATCACCGATTCCGGGCTTAGAAGTAACATGTGCTAAGACAAGGGTGTTTCTTGTGCTAGAAGTAACTGTAGTTGTTTGAAAGGGGGCACTTACTCCGTCTGAGTATAATGCATAATTACCAAAGCTACTGTTACTGTTAGTAATTGAGCAAAATCCGCCACTTTCTGCAAAGAATCCTTTATCACAGGCAATTGTAAACACAGAAACTAGCTGTGCGTAACCCCTATTAAGCAAGTGGATACCAATTCCGCCTTGATTATATTGGGTATAAGCATCAACAACCATACTCTTGGTACCTTCAGAAAGGTTACCATCAATACGCATACCAGTACCGCTAGTAGAAAAACTAGTACAGTTTTGAACATACGGCGATTGTATAATGACTCCGGCGCTACCGTCAGCAGGAAAAGCCACAGCGGCAGCAGGACTAACATGATCTCTAAAAGCCATGTGTGCTAGATAGCATCCGTTGTTTACATGAAATAGGTCACGTTCAGGATGTAAAGGCCTAACGGTAACTGTTCTTAAACTATCACCCACAACTGCCACATGTGGTGGAACTAACAGTGGACTATCTTCTGTGTATACACCGCTTTTAACAAAGATTGTAGTACCGTAGGTAGCTATTGCTAGCGCGGCCTTGATTGTAAGTTTACTAGTGTTTAAAGAGCGGCCGTCATTAATGCTATCATTACCGCTCTTACTAACGTAAAGTACATTCTGTACTGCTATATTTCCTAAACTACCAACATAACCAGTAGTTCCGCGTAATCCGCCGTATTGTAGATTATTCCATGGGTCTACACCATTACCTATTTTAAATAGGCTGGTGTCTGTCTCAATACCCATTTCTGCTTCAGCAAGAATAGGGTTTGATAGTGTCCATTCCGCGGCTTCTCCGCGTCTAAGTTGAATTTGTACGGCCATATTTTTCTGTTTTTACCAATTCTATACCATATTTATATGATTACCCCGCCCCCGTCAATTGGCGAAATTCCGCCATAATTTGTAAACGGGTAACCGCCGTCTAAGTTTGGAGAACCTCCAGAAATAACCGTTGTTCCGGTACCTCCGCCACCGCCACCACCAATCAATTGACCAATATCTATCCAACCTGAAACAGTCCATATCCAAACATGACCGCCAATTTGTACAAAATACCCATCTCCTATGTTGCCAAAGTAAGGATTTGGTAATAGAGTATATGTGTTTACACTATTAACAATTTTTAATCCCAGGCCGGTACTACCCGTATATCCTGTAGGACCTAAAGATCCTATATAACCTATACTACCTATATAACCTAGAAAGCCTCGACTACCTGTATAACTTTGACTACCTGAATATCCTCTTAAACCTTGTGTACCGGCACTACCAATATACCCTACACTACCAATGAATCCTACTGTGCCAAGACTACCGGTGTATCCTTCTTGTTGAGCACTGAATGTTATAGATTTGTGTGTTCCCGAAGTATTAGTAACAATACTCATTCCCGGACCAGTAATAAAATCTACAGTATCAAGTCCTTCAGCAGTTAGTCCCGGAACACCATTAACGTTCCAAAACTTGAACGTACTGTTCATTGCAATTTTTACTGCGCCAGAGCCTAGATAAGAAACAGCAAATCCAGAATCTGAATCAAATCTAATTGCGGTTACGTTTGTAACTGTATTTGTAAACTTGGTATTGGTAGCATCAATTTCACTTAATTCAAGAGGACTTCCACCACCACCGGCATTTCCGGAACCAGTGTATCCTATTGGACCTTGACTACCTGCATATCCATCACTAGCACTGCCTGTATAACCAGATGATCCTACAAATCCGCCACCACGACTACCTGTATATCCTCTGCTACCAACAAATCCCGAACCTTCACTACCCGTGTACCCTAAATCTCCAAAGCTACCAGTATACCCAAGTTCACCGGTACTACCTACAAATCCTGCACCAGTCGATCCTGTATATCCTATGTCACCTGTACTACCCGAATATCCATCAATGCCGGCACTACCAACAAAACCTGCGCCCCTACTGCCGGTATAGCCTAAACTGCCTCTAAATCCTACACTACCTGTGAATCCCGTACTACCAACAAATCCCAAGCTGCCACTGTATCCCCTACTACCTGTAAATCCTGAGCTACTACCTGTAAATCCTACACCAGAACTTCCTACATAGCCTGTACTACCAACAAAACCTTCGCTACCTTGGTATCCATCAACGCCCTGATAACCTGCACTACCTGTGTAACCAAAACTACCAGCATAACCTTCACTGCCAGTGTAGCCAAATGATCCAGTATAGCTTTGCGAACCAGTATAGCCTCGACTACCGCTATAGCCTCGACTACCTGTATAACCAAACGAACCGGTGTAACCGAAGCTACCTGCATAACCTTCGCTACCTGCATAACCTGCACTACCCGAATAACCCCGACTACCAGCGTAGCCAAAGCTACCTGTAAAACCAAATGATCCAGTGTAACTTTGAGAACCGGTATATCCTCGACTACCGCTATAGCCTTGACTACCAGTATAACCTTCACTACCTACATATCCTTCACTACCTGTATATCCTTGTGATCCACTGTAACCGGTGCTACCAGTCCAACCTATACTACCAGTATAGCCTCGCACACCTTGACTACCTATATAACCTTCACTACCGGTGTAGCCTATAGGACCCTGTGATCCACTGTAGCCAAATGAGCCAGTATAACCAAATGAGCCAGTATAACCAAACGACCCGCTGTAACCAGCACTGCCGGTATAGCCCTGACTGCCAGTATAACCAAATGAACCTGTGTAACCGAAGCTACCAGTATAACCAAACGACCCGCTGTAACCGAAGCTACCTGAATATCCCCTAAAACCAATAGGACCCTGACTACCTGCATAACCCTCACTACCAGTGTAACCAAACGAACCAGTGTAACCAAACGAACCAGTGTAACCAAACGAACCAGTGTAACCAAACGAACCAGTGTAACCAAAGCTACCTACATAACCTTCACTGCCTGTATATCCTCGGCTACCGGTATAGCCAAATGAACCTGTGTAACCGAAGCTACCTACATAACCTTCACTGCCTGTGTAGCCTCTACTACCACTATATCCTTGTGATCCGCTATAACCAAAGCTACCGGTATAACCAAAGCTACCGGTATAACCAAATGATCCTGAATAACCAGCACTACCTGTGTAGCCAAACGAACCAGTGTAGCCAAACGAACCAGTGTAGCCAAACGAACCAGTGTAACCGAAGCTACCTACATAACCTTCGCTACCAGTGTAACCGAATGAGCCTGTGTAGCCGAAGCTACCAGTATAACCAAATGATCCAGTATAACCAAAGCTACCAGTATAACCAGCACTGCCAGTATAACCAAATGATCCGGTATAACCAAATGATCCTGTATATCCTTGAGATCCGCTATATCCTTGAGATCCGCTGTAGCCAAATGATCCAGTGTAACTTTGACTACCGGTATATCCTATAGGACCTTGACTACCATCGTATCCTATTGTTGTAGTAATTGCTTGCCAAAAACGGCCATTCCATTGCCAGGTGCGGTTGCCTAACGTGTAAACGTCATTAACGGATGGATAAGCAGGAAACTGTATTGTAGGCATTTAAATAGGGTGTTTTCTTCGTGGTTTTAGAATGTACCCCAGTATTTATTGATAACTGCTACTTGAAAAATCTAAGGAAGAACTGCTACAGTATTAATCATTGAACCAGTTACGTCTGATACAGTAAAAGATGCTGTAACAGATGTACCTGCAAAATTGCCAAGGACCATTGCTCCTGTTATTTGTGATACTGTTGATTTAGATTCAGAAGTTCGAGTACCTACGGTATAGGTAATTGAATCGCTTCCTGCGGTAAAAGTTCCGAATTTACTGTTGTCAATTGGTAACTTTAATATCACTGATTTAGAGTTACCTGTTGGATCAGATTTTAACAAAGGCAGTATTAAAACAGTACCTATAGGATCGGCATACATTAAAACTTTTGACGATGTAGGAACAGATAACACATTTTCCCAAATTACTGTTCCACTAGTATTCCATTTAGATATAGAGTTACTGTTAGGACCAGTTACATATAGGAATCCGTCAGATCCTAAAGTAAGCGGACCTAATAGTTGACCAGAAGCATAATTTGTAATTCCGCGAGTCCATTGAACCGCTCCAGTAGAGGCATCCATTTTTATTAATAGATCTGTGTTGGGACTGGCTCCGCAAAAGCCCGACGCATATAACATTCCGTTTACTGAATCGATTTCTAAATTGTATAACCACATATAGTTTGGATCGTTCCATTGCTTCTGATAACTGATTGAGCCTCCGGTTGTTAATTTAATAAAATTGCAACATAATGTAGTTTGACCAATACTACCTTGCGCTGTTATATAAACATTTCCGCTAGGATCTACAGCCATTCCTGATGCAGACACAATGTCGGTACTTCCCGGATTCAGCATACCGGCTGTTTGTGTTCTATATAATGTCTTATTCCATTGTATTGTCCCCGAACTATTATATTTTGCCACGCATAGTTTATAATCATAAGGAACTGTTTGACTACCAACACTTGAGTAATATATATAAACGTTATTGCTTGAATCTAACGCAATTTTTCGACTTCCATCCGCTGGGGTAATAGTAGAGTTAGTTAACGTTCCAGTTTTAGCAATTTTTCGTTGCCATAATATAGTTCCAGACGAATTTAATTTAACAATATAGAGATCACTACCCCCTGTGCTTCCGCTAGATCTTGCAAGAAAATGGACATTATCTGAAGAATCTAATATTATTCCACTTGCTTGATTATAGATCGCGCCACTAATGCTAAATTCTTTAGCCCACAGCAATGATCCTGTACTAGAGTGCATCAGCACACGTACACGTCTATTATTACTATTATTACTAACAAATATTTCTCCAACGGAGGCCACTTTTCCAGAGGTTGGCCCCACATCAATATAAAGATTGACCAAGTTGTTAGAACTATATGCACTAGTATGTATTATGTACGGAGGAGATAAAGATGTATCACCTATATCAACAGCAAAACTTAAAGCCAAGACTCTACCAGTGACACTGTCTTCTCTAATTTCTAATTTAAAAGTTTCCGGGCCTTCTGTAGTTAAATCGTTTCTTAAGGTCAATGAAACGGTAGCTTGATTACTGGCCAGTGTAAAAGATCCATCAGAGGACGAGCTGAAATCTGAAGAATTTACTGTTCCAAATGTTGACAATATCGACCAATAGAAGGTAGTTCCGTCGGGAACATTAGATATTGCTATAGTAAAGTTAATAGTATCGCCTTCGTTGATATTTCCAACATCTGATCCTATGCTGAATAAGACAGGAGTAAATGTTCCTACAACATTAGCAAATCCATATGATGATAATAATGGCATGTTAATTATATGTACTAAAATTACCTAATACTAACCAACTAGATCCTGTTCTTATTAACGAGAACGTAAAAATAGTTATCTGATTGGCATTTCCTACAGGACTACTACCACCGATCCATCTAATAGATGTTGCAACGCCTGCAATTTGTATGCTGATTGGAACGTAGGGAGTGGCGCCTTGCTGTATAATTAGTGTAATAATTCTAGACCTTAGATCAGTTGTGGGCACATTGGTAAAGTTAGGAATAAAGTTTCCAGCAACACTAGAATGCACATATACTGTTGATACAGAACAGTCATGTGTAACAGTTCCTGTAGCATTTGTTAATGATTGATAAACCTCAGAAACACCTGTGATACTGTTCAAATCACCTATAGGGCCTTGACTACCTGCATAACCAGGAGCACTACTACCTGTGTAACCAAATGAACCAATATAACCAAAGCTACCAGTGTAGCCTATACTGCCAACAAAGCCTATACTGCCAACAAAGCCTATACTGCCAACAAAGCCTACACTACCGATAAATCCTCGGCTTCCGCTAAATCCTATAGGACCTTGACTACCGGCGTAGCCCAATGAACCGCTGTAACCAAATGATCCTGTATAACCAAAACTACCTGTGTAACTTTGTGAACCGGTGTAACCTTGACTGCCGGTGTAACCTTCACTACCGGTATAGCCAAATGATCCTGTATAACTTTGACTACCGGTATACCCTTGAGATCCACTATATCCTTGACTTCCAGAAAAACCAAATGATCCAGAAAAACCAAACGACCCGTTATAACCCGAGCTACCTGTGTAACTTTGTGATCCTGTATACCCTATACTACCAGTATATCCCACACTACCAATAAAACCTCTACTACCAATAAATCCAGTTTCGCCTTGACTGCCGGTGTAGCCCAGTGATCCGTTATATCCAATACTACCAATAAAGCCCCTAGATCCTGTATAACTCTGTGATCCTACATAACCTATCTCACCTTGACTGCCTGTGTAGCCCAGTGATCCATTATACCCCACGGACCCGGTATAACTTTGCGAACCAGTATATCCTGCACTACCAACAAATCCTTGACTACCGGTGTAACCTTCACTACCAGTATAACCAAAACTACCGCCGTAGCCCGAACCTGCACTACCAACAAATCCTTGACTACCTAGATATCCAACTGATCCAGTATAACCAAAGCTACCTCCGTATCCTGCACCTGCACTACCAACAAAGCCTATACTGCCTGCATAGCCTACACTACCAATAAAACCTCTACTACCGGTGTAACTTTGACTACCGATATAACCTATATCGCCTTGGCTACCAGTATAACCAAATGAACCAGCATAACCTCTGCTGCCTGCAAATCCCTGAGACCCAATGAATCCTATGCTACCGGTATAGCCAAATGAGCCAGTATAACTCTGTGATCCAGTATAACCAAAGCTACCAGTATAACCAAAGCTACCAGTATAACCAAAGCTACCAGTATAACCGGTACTGCCTACATATCCTATGTCGCCTTGACTACCGGTGTACCCCTGTGATCCGCTATAACTCTGTGAACCTGTATAACCAATATCACCTTGACTACCAGTATAACCAAATCCTCGACTACCTACATATCCTCGACTACCTGCAAATCCGAAGCTACCTGCAAATCCCACGCCTTGACTACCCGCATAACCAGATGCGCTACTACCTGAAAATCCAGCGCCTTGACTACCAGCATAACCTATTGGACCTTGTATAGGACCAACATTGGCCCAGACAGAATTGTTCCATACCCAGAAATCTGTTCCTATAATATATCCGTGTCCTGCTGTACCCGATGCTGGCAATAATCCTGTATTTGCTAACGATCCTAAAACAATTAGTGATGCACCAGTTTCGCCTTCACTACCGGTGTATCCTTGATTTCCTAAGAAACCAGACGCGGCAATTTCAACCCACTGACCGTATGCAGACGGTGGAATTAATGTCCAAACAACTTCAACGCCAGTTTCTGTGTCGTACCAACGATCGCCTGGCAGCGGATCTATCGGAGCGGTATCACTTACAATATAACTGCTTTCACCTTTACTACCTACATAACCTTCGCTGCCAGTATAACCAAAACTACCTGTATAACCAAATGATCCACTGTAACCAAATGATCCACTGTAACCAAATGATCCACTGTAACCAAATGATCCTGTGTAACCAAAGCTACCTGTATAGCCAAATGATCCTGTGTAACCAAATGATCCTGTGTAACCAAAGCTACCTGTATAGCCAAATGATCCACTGTAACCAAATGATCCACTGTAACCAAATGATCCTGTGTAACCAAAGCTACCGGTATAGCCAAAGCTACCTGTATAACCACTGCTACCTGTATAACCACTGCTACCTGTATAACCCCTAAATCCTGTGCTACCTGTATAACCTACAATTTGCCCTACGTCTACCCAAGCAGATCCACTCCATACATGTAAATGTCCGTTATCTTGTGTAATAAAGCCGTGGCCTACTGCTCCCCCATAAGGAAGTGGCAGTGACGGCGTGTCTAGTACAGATCCAATAATTACAACAGAAGTACCTGCGGGTCCTTGTGGTCCTTGACTACCTGCATAGCCAAATGATCCTGTATAACCAAACGAGCCGGTGTAACTTTGTGAACCAGTGTAACCTTGACTACCTGTATAACCAAAGCTACCAGTATAACCAAATGATCCTGTGTAACCAAATGATCCACTGTAACCAAATGATCCAGTGTAACCAAATGATCCTATATAGCCTGCACTACCGGCATACCCTTGTGAACCTGTAAAGCCAAATGAGCCGGTGTAACCAAATGAGCCGGTGTAACTTTGTGATCCAGTAAAGCCAGAACTACCACTGTATCCAAGATCACCTTGACTACCTACAAATCCAAGATCACCTTGACTACCTACAAACCCTGAACTACCGGCATAACCTATACTACCTACAAATCCACGACTACCAATAAATCCACGTGTACCGGTATATCCCCGGTCGCCTTGTTCACCTTGACTACCTGTATAACTTAGTGAACCAGTATAACCAAGCTCACCTTGTGATCCTACGCTACCGGTATATCCCAATGAACCAGTATATCCCAATGAACCAATATAACCAAGCTCACCTTGTGATCCTACATATCCTTCACTGCCTGTATATCCTTGACTACCAGTATAACCAAGACTACCTACAAAACCTTTACTTCCAATAAATCCGCGACTACCGCCATACCCGCGACTACCATCGTAGCCACGACTACCAGTATAACCGAGACTACCTGCGTAACCAAATGATCCGGTGTAACCAAAACTACCAGTGTAACTTTGTGAACCGGTGTAACCAATACCTTGACTACCAGTATACCCTAGTGAACCACTATAACCAAAACTACCAGTGTAACTTTGTGAACCAGTAAACCCAATGCCTCGACTACCAGTGTAACCTAGTGAACCAACATAACCATCACGACCAATATAGCCAGGACTGCCAACATAACCTACGCTACCCGTGTAACTTTGACTTCCGGTATATCCTCTGCTTCCACTATATCCTTGACTACCAGTGAAGCCAAATGATCCTGTATAACCAAAGCTACCAGTGTAACTTTGTGAACCAGTATAACCTCTTGATCCTGCGTAACCAAAGCTACCAGTATAACCAAAGCTACCACTATATCCTACAAAGGTTCCTACGTCTATCCAAGCAGAGCCGTTCCATACATGCAGATGTTGATCATTCTGAGTAATGGTTCCTTCGTTTTCAACCCCAGATACTGGTAGATAACTTGCATCTATTACAGTACCACTAATTTTAATTGCAACGCCACGACTACCAGTAAATCCAAAACTACCTGTGTAACCAAAACTACCAGCAAATCCACTTGATCCAGTATAACCTTTACTACCTAAATAACCAACACTACCAGTATAGCCAAAGCTACCAGTATAGCCAAAGCTACCTGTATATCCAAACGATCCTATAAATCCTCGACTACCTGTGTAACCAAAACTACCTGTGTAACCAAAACTACCTGTGTAACCTTGGCTACCACCGTAACCCATTCCGGCAAATTCTCCAGGAATACCTTGACTACCAGTATAACCAAAGCTGCCAGTATAACCAAAGCTACCTGCATAACCTTCGCTACCGGTGTAGCCTCTACTACCCGAATATCCTCTACTACCTGTGTAACCAAATGATCCGGTAAATCCAAAACTACCTGTATAACCTTGACTACCGCTATAGCCTCTACTACCTGTATAACCGAAAGAACCGGTGTAACTTTGACTACCGGTGTAACCAGTAAACTGTCCACCATCAATCCATTGCGATAACTCTGGATCCCAGAAGTATATGCGTCTTGTATCTAAAGTTAGATACGCAGAATATGCCGTACCAGTAAATGCCGGGTTTAATGATGTATATGTCGATGTCGTGCCATCTATACGTAGTCCTATACCTCTGCTACCAGTATAACCAAAGCTACCAGTATAACCAAAGCTACCAGTATATCCCTGTGAACCAGTATAACCTCTAGATCCAGTGTAACCAAAGCTACCAGTGTAACCAAAGCTACCAGTGTAACCAAATGACCCAATATATCCTCTAGATCCTGTATAACCAAATGACCCAGTATAACCGTCACTACCGGTGTAACCAAATGAACCGGTGTAACCTGTATATCTGCCACCGTCTAACCATTGTGATACAGTTGGGTCCCAAATGTATATGCGATAATTGTCTAATGATAAAATTGCCGTATAGTCAGGGCCAGTAAATGTTATAGGTAATAATGTGTAAGTCGATGTGGTTCCGTTAATTTGTAATCCAGCACCTCGGCTACCAGTATAACCAAATGATCCAGTATAACCAAATGATCCTACATAACCTTCGCTACCTACATATCCTCGACTACCAGTATATCCTTGACTACCTGTAAATCCAAAACTACCTGTAAATCCAAAACTACCTACAAAACCTCTACTACCACCGTAACCTAGGCTACCGCTATAACCCAGCGAACCGGAATAACCAAAACTACCTGTATAACCAAAGCTACCAATATAGCCTCGACTACCTGTATAACCAAGACTACCTGTATAACCAAGACTACCTACATAACCTTCACTACCTACATAACCTTCACTACCTACATAACCACTGCTACCTGTATATCCTTGTGATCCACTATAACCAAAGCTACCAGTGTAACCAAAGCTACCTGTATAACCAAAGCTACCTACAAAACCTCTACTACCAGTATAACCTATTAAACCTGTGCTACCTACGTAGCCAATAATACGTCCTACGTCAATCCAGGTTGCGCCATCCCACACATATAAGTGACCGTCGTCTGTTGTAATATAACCATCGCCTATTGTGCCGCTATACACGCCGGGCAAGTAGCTGGCGCTAGGTATACTACCTACAACTTTAACGCTAGTACCAGGATCACCTTTTTCACCTTGACTACCAGTGAATCCTAATGATCCAGCATAACCTCGACTACCTACATATCCCTCGCTACCAGCATAACCTTGACTACCTACATATCCCTCGCTACCAATATAACCTTCACTACCTGTGTAGCCAATAGATCCTACACTACCAGTATAACCAAATGAGCCGCCATACCCTGTTTGACCAGCAGTACCTCTACTACCAGTATAACCAATACTACCTAAAACTCCTCTACTACCAGTAAACCCTGAGCTACTACCAGTAAATCCGTATGATCCAGTATAACCTTTACCTTGTGATGTTGGTGCAACTTGAACACTTAAACTAAATGATGCACTTACTGTTTGCGGTACACCGTCAGTAACTGACACTGTAAACGCAATTGGAGATCCTGTTAATAATAAAGGAGTACCTGATATTGCGCCCGTTGCCGCATTAAATGACAAGTTTTGCGGAAGGGTGCCGCCTGATAATGCATAGGTATATGTACTCTGTGCTGTTACATATCCACCACTGGCAATTGCAGGAGTAATGCTTTCAGCCTGATTCTGTGTAAAAACAATTGGATTAACTGGAACATTTAAATTAAGTGTAGGAGGCAATGCACCGCTTACAGTTAATGCAAATGTTCCAGAGTTTATCTGTCCTGCTTGATCACTAACTGTTACAATATAATTTGTATTAGTATTTGCAGTAGGTGAGCCGGATAATTCACCTGTATATTGATCAAATGTTAGACCGTCTGCTAGTTCACTAGGAGTTAAGGTATAAGTTAATGTACCAAATCCCCCTGTTGCTTGTACAGGTATAGGCAACGGTGGTGTTATACCAATATATCTTGTTAATACTAAAGTAGGATTATTAACTGTTATTACAATTGGGTCTGGTAATATTTCTACAGAAATTGTTTGTGTAGATATTTGTGGTACCAATGCACTATCAGTAATAGTAATAACGTGATTAGTTGCAGTATATACAACTCGCGGAGTACCAAATATACCGCCATTTGCTGAACTAAATGATAACTGAGAAGGTAATGCTGGACTAATAGTATAAGCCAAATTACCGGTGCCGCCTGCACCAACAACTGGTATTATAGTACTAACTAGTGTTTGATTAATCCTTAAAGATATAGTGCCTGTGTTAACCGTAGAAGTTAGTGGTTCAGGAGGAACTATGGTTAAGTTAAATGTCGTACTAGTTGTTTGTATATATAAAGTTCCACTATCTCTAATAGTAACTATATAAACACTTTCTTCAAAAGTAACAACGGGTACTCCTGATATTACACCAGTTGTTGGATCAAAAAACAATCCTCCAGTTGATGTTATAATTGCAGGAACAACTGAATATATGTAAGGTGTTGCACCGCCCGTTACTCCAACAGGCTTAAATGGAATAACCGATTTGTATTGTGTTAGAGTAGTATCTGTAATTAACTGATTAGCTAACAGTATAGGATCATGTACATCTAATGTAACTGTTTGTGTACTTCTTTGTCCTATGGTATCAACAACAGTAATATTATACTGTGTCGCAGAAGAAACAGCAGAAGGTGTTCCGCTAAGTGTACCATTACTGCTAAAACTTAGGCCTGTTGGCAATGTTGGAATAATACTAAATGATAAACCGCCTTCGCCGCCGCTAGCACTTACCGGGCTAATTGTTGGAGTAATTAAAATAGATTTAACTAACGATATAACTCCAGTATCTAGCGTAGTTACTAATGCGCTAGGAGGATTAACTGTTAAAGTAAATGGTTGTGTACTTTGATTATTCCTTTGATCCGCAACAACAATTGTATATGTTGTTGTAGTTAATGTTACTGTAGCAGGTCCTCCGGCAATTTCACCAGTAGTCGAATTGAATGTCATTCCAGCTGGCAATGTTGCTGGTAATCCAGATCCTGTAGTTAAAGAAAAAGTTAATGGTTGATAACCATTAGCACCTGTTACTGGAGTAAATGCTGTATAGGAAACTGATCGTTTTAATACCCTTGACGGAATTCTTAAAATAGTCGAAATACCAGTTGGTACTACATCTAGTGTAAACTGAGTACTGGTGCTTTGTAACGCCTGATCCGAAATAGTAATTGTATAAACTGTGGCAGTATTTAGATAGCTAGTAGCAACTCCTCCAAACGTGCCTGTTGCGGAATCAAATGTTATTCCAGCTGGTAATGTATTTGGTAATAGAGAATATGTTAATGTTTCATATCCTCCAGTAGCAGTAAACGGTGTAAAAGGTGTAAAAACTATTGACTGTGTTAACGTTCTACTGTTAATAGACTGTGTTGATTCTATTGGTGGTGGTGGATCAATAAACAAGTCAAACGTTTCACTACCAATTCCGCCGTATGCATCAGTTACTATAACAAGAAAAGTAAGATAACTAGAACCATCAGAGAACTGTGTTGTAGTAGATGCTCCAACTATCTGTCCAGTTGACGGAATAAAACTTAAATTATTTGGTAACGGTGAATCAATACTAAACGTATACGGAGCAATACCACCTATTGCTGTAGCCACATAAAACGATGTATTAACGTTTTGTATAATCCCTACTGTCCCTGCAGGAGTAACTACTATAGGCTCCGGAGGAAGAACGTCTAAATTAAAAGTAGCAGTACTACGTTGAGGAACCCTGTATTGATCAAATACAGTAACAGAGTAGGTAGTAGTTGAACTGGCAGTATTTGCGGTACCTAATATTTGTCCTGTTGATGTTGTAAAGAATAACGCAGTTGGTAATGCAGGACTAATATTATATGTTAGCCTGCCCGTTCCTCCGGTAGCAGTAATAGGAGTAAATGACGGTGAGTTAATGTACTGATTTAAAGTTACATTAGCGTAAGTTGGATTTACTGTTAATACTATTAGTGGTGGAGGAGGCTCTGGTGCCACATACAGTGTAAATGTGTTAGTTGACAGTTGGCCAACACTGTCAGTTACAGTAATTCTAAAACTTGAGGTTGCCAGTGTAGTACTGGCTGTTCCATTAATTGCGCCAGTGCTGGTTGTAAATGTAATGCCAGTTGGCAGTGATAAAGTTACAGGAGCAATAGCAAAAGAATAAGGAGAAATACCTCCGCTACCTAGTACAGGAATTATATTATTTGCAGTAGTAACATTCTGTATAAGTCCAACACTTGGTCTTGATAATATATTTGTTAATGCAGGATATACGACTTTTAATACAAAACTTTGTGTAGTAGATTGATTTACAGTATCTCTGACAGTAACAACATATGTAGTACCTGTTGATATAACAGTGGTTGTTCCGCTTAATACGCCAGTAGATGTATTATAGTTTAATCCGGTGGGCAGAGTTGCAGGATCAATTGAATAGCTTAATCCACCGTATCCACCGATACCAAGTACGGGCGTTGTACTTACTGAAGAATTATATGTAACTGTTACCGTTGGAGAGAACGATGCTATTGCTACAGGTGTTGGAGCAGTTATGGTTAAATCAAACTGTGCTGTAGCACTAGTTTGAAGACTATCTCTTACTGTTACAGTAAAGAATGTTTTACCTATTGTTGCTGTAGATGTTCCGGATATAGTACCAGTATTGCTAAAACTTAAACCAGTTGTAGCAGTAAACGAACTGTCAATGCTATATGTTAATGCGCCAAATCCACCGCTACCAATTACTGGTCTAAACGAAGGAACGTTTACTCCACGAACAAAAGAATAACTGCTTGGTATAACAGGTGTTGCAACAACCGGTCCGGAATTTACAATAAAACTTACAGTCTGTTCACTAGACTGTGATGCTTGATCGGTTACGGTAATTGTGTAAGACTGCGCTCCTAATATAGAAGCTGTACCGCTAACTACTCCTGTTCCTGTGTTAAATGCTAAACCCGTACTAGAAATTAAATCAGGAACAATGGACCATATTTTAGTTCCGTATCCCGAACTCACAATTGTAACAGGTGCAAATGCTGTTATTGCAGTACCTTGAGTATAGGTATATGAATTATTTGTAGCAGTAGTAGTAAGAGCAGTTAATGGAGTTACTGTTAACTTAAACGAGCTTGTGTTACTTTGAGGAACAGGGTTTGAATCTGTTACCGTTACAATATATGTACCAGTTCCTACTTGACTTGCATTACCAGATACAAATCCAGAATTGCTAAATGTTAATCCAGTTTCTGATACAAAAGAACCATCGACATTATAAGTTAATGCACCATATCCACCGCCGCCCAGGACTGGTCTAAATGTTGTAAAAGGTATATTCTGTGTTAAGACTTTGTTTGAGTCAGCAGTCTGACTTGCTGTTACCGCAGGCGGAATAACATTTAAATTAAATGTTCTAACAACCGTAGTAGGAGGACTATTGCTATCTGCAATTGTGACACTATAAGTCGATGTGCTACTAATTACAATTGGCGTTCCAGATACTGTGCCTCCTACAAATGTTAACCCGGATGGTAACGGTGTTGACGGACTTAGTGTATAACTTATTGCCCCAACACCGCCACTAGCTGATATTACTTGTATGTTGGTAGCAGTAAATTCTGTAAATGTTACAGAAGGTTGTAATACTGTTGCAGAAAGTGCAACAGCTTGTACTGTCAATACAAAAGATCCTGTGCTAATCTGTTGTGCTTGATCAGTTACAGTTACATTATAAGTTGTTGCCGCAATTGTTTGTGTTGGTCCACTAACAGAAGAAATGCGGCCATTGGCTGTATCAAATGTAAGTCCTGTAGGCAACGCCCCACCAGCCGCACTTAAAATACTGTATGCTAAAGGAGTTTCTCCTCCGCTAGCGGTTACTGGTGTAGCAGGTAGCCCAGTTGTTGAATTTTGATTTAATGATAAGTTAGCAGTTTGAACACTTGTAGTAAGAAGAGTTCTTGCTGAAACAGTTAAGTTAAATTGTGAAGTACCAAATTGTCCAACTGAATCGGTAACTTTAACAGTATAGGCCTGGACAGCAACTTGAACAGATGGAGTTCCACTAATGTATCCGGTATTTAGATCTATGCTTAGGCCTGCAGGTAGCGCAGGTTTACCTCCAGAGGTGTCTATACTATATTGATAAGCACCTCCAGCAAATGGAGTTCCTCCGCTGGCAGTTACTGGATTAAATGCAGTAGCACCTATATAAGTTCTATACTGTACTAGTGTGGTATTTGGTACTGTTGTAGTTGCAGTAACTGGCGGATCAATTATAGATAACCAAAATATAGCATTTGCTGTTTGTCCTGCTAGATCGGAAACACCAACAGTATAACTTGTAGTAGTTAAAGTAATAGTCGGTGTACCACTAATTAACCCGGTCGATGTGTTAAAAGTCAGTGAGCTAGGTAACGTATTTGGACTAATTGTCCAAGTTAATGAAGGATAGCCTCCGTTACCAGCAGTTGTACTTACAGGTGTAAACGACGCCGCGACATTTTTGGATAATATCTTTGGAGAAGTTTGTATAGGATTAGTAGAAGATACTGCTAATGGTGCCGGCGCAGATACAGTTAAACTAAATGTTTTGCTTTGACTTTGCTGAGGACTTGAACTATCTGCTACTGTTACTATTACACTCGATGTTGCGGCTGTGGTTGGTTTTCCTGTGATAAAACCGGTGTTTACATCTATGCTTAACCCTGCTGGCAATCCTGTTGCGGAAAAAGTATAAGGACTTGTGCCGTTTGCAGGAGTAACTGGTTTAAATGCGGTTATGGTTACATTAGCAGTTAGTGTAGGAATACTACCCAATGTAGCAGACAACGGAGTAACTGACGAATTAACAGTTAGACTAAATGTTTTGCTACTAGTACCGGAAGCACCATCAGTAACTGTAACTGTAACTGAGAATATACCAGAAACACTAGGATTGCCTGTTATTGCGCCAGTAGAAGGCGCAATACTTAGTCCGCTAGGTAATCCTATTGCACTATATGAATATGGAGTAGTACCACCACTGGCAGTAACAGGCGTAAATGCTGTTATTGACGAGCCTTGAGTTAGCGTTGGAATAGAGCCAGATAAGGTAGTAGTTAAAACTACGGGGGCGGCGGCGACTGTGAGTGTAAACGTCTTACTGCTTGTTTGTGGTGTAGGACTGCCGTAATCAGTAACAGTTACAGTAATAGAAAAACTACCAGATACACTCGGAGTGCCCGATACTAGTCCTGTGCTACTCGCAATACTTAAATTAGCTGGTAGTCCTGTTGCACTATATGAATACGGGGTAGTACCACCGCTAGCAGTAACAGGCGTAAATGATGTTATCGGAGAGCCTTGTGTTGCAGATGGAATAGATCCTAATGCAGTTGTAAGTGCTGTTGGACCACCACCGCCACCAGTAACTTCTATATTAAATGTTAACGTGATAGTTTGACCAGCACCATCAACTACTGTTATATTATAAGCAGTAGAACTAGACGTAGCTGTAGGATTTCCAGTTAATGTAAATTGTACATTATTATATAAAAATCCATCTGCTCGTTGCTTAATTGTAATTAACGGTGTTAATGTAAATCCATTTGGCAACGTTGGACCAGTAATAGTATAAACTGCTGTAGTACCGCCAGGATTAGTTTTACTAGTTGCACCGTTAGCATTTGAGGTAGTAGGTACAATGGCAGTACCACCATATACATTACCAATTATTGTACTAGCAATCTGTGAGCCTGATGGAAAAGAATTGGTAGCAGATAATAATTCAGTATATAAAGGAAGACATGTACCGTTAGAAACAGGTGGCGCCGGAAAAGGACCAGAAGAAGGTTTTGACCATAATATGGTCTGTGCGCCAAGAACAGTTTTATAGTGTGCTTTTTGTGCAACCCCGGCAAGAGTTGTAAACCAATCAGCCGTTAACGCATTGGCAGCAGTATCCGTTGCAGGGCCGTTAAACCTCCAGTCAGTACTTGACTGTGATCCGGGGACTGCAAGCGGTGCGGGTCCTGCCGCGTTATAATAAAAAATTGCTGCCATAATGTATATTTATTGGTCCGTAAATTAGCTGACCTGTACGAACTCCCAGATAAAAAATGTTGCTGTTGTTACTACATTGTCTACCGGAGTATCGATGTTAATGATCCAATTATTGTTAACGTCTGGGCCTGTAGGGACAGGTGCAACAACTACTGTACCTGGAATTATTCCATTTCCGATTGCTTTCATAAATTCAATTAATCCCAATCCTGGAATATTCTGTGCAACTAATATAGTGTCCCCCGGATTTGCTGTTACAGGCAAGTCATATACTGTTGGCCATTTTTCAGTATAGATGAACAAGGTAGCAGTTTGATCTTCAAAATAACTATCGCCCGGTCTTAAATCCTCAAATATTAAAGTATTACCTTGCCTATCAAGAGAATAGTTGCCTATTTGTATAGGTGCTCTAGCGGTTTGATGTATAGATGCATCACCAAAACTATAACCCGGATCTGGTTGGAATTGTATCGATCCTGCTGGTGCAAGGACAACATTGGTAAATGTAACTGTGGCAGTTGTACTAACATCTTGTCCAATAGATATAGTTGCTGTAGAAACTGTTCCAGAGTTTATTCCAGATACAATGACACCCACGCCCGCTTGTACGTCAATAATGTATTGTCCAGGTATGCCTGGACTACCAGTGTAACCTATGTCACCTTGACTACCGCCGTAGCCGTCAACACCTTGATAACCAGCACTACCTACAAAGCCGTCGACACCTTGACTTCCAATAAAGCCGTCAACACCTTGATAACCTGCACTACCAACGTAACCTAGTTCACCTCGGCTTCCTGTAAAGCCACTGCTACTACCAGTGTAACCTATGTCACCCTGACTACCTACATATCCTTCACTACCCCAATATCCAGTAACACCCTGACTACCTGCAAAACCAACGCTACCTGCAAAACCAACGCTACCTACATAACCAGCACTACCCGTATAACCTGTTAGTCCAAAACTACCAGTGTAACCAATAATGCGTCCCACGTCGACCCAGGCTGCACCATCCCATACATTTAAGTGTCCGTTATCTTGCGTAATATAACCATCACCTATGGAGTTACCGGTTATAACATATAGGTCGCCTGCATAGCCTACACTGCCTACGATTTTAACACTAGTACCCGGCGTTCCTTTTTCTCCTTTGCTACCAGAGAAACCTATTATACCTTGACTACCGGTATAACTCTGACTACCGGTATAACCTATACTACCAGCATATCCAACGCTTCCTACATAACCTTCACTACCGGTGTATCCTTGACTACCGGTGTATCCTTGACTACCGGTATAACCAAATGATCCTACATAGCCCTCACTACCCACATAACCTTCACTACCTGTGTATCCCTGTGATCCTGTGTAACCAAATGAACCTGTATAACCAAATGATCCTACATAGCCTTCACTACCTGAATAACCAATGGGTCCTTGACTACCTACATAGCCTTCACTACCCGTGTAACCAAATGAACCTACATAACCTGTACTACCAGTATAACCAAATGATCCGGTATATCCTAATGAACCAGCATAACCAACGCTACCCACATAACCAACGCTACCTGTGTAACTTTGTGATCCAGTATAACCCGAGCTACCACTGTATCCTATTACACCTTGACTACCTGCATACCCTAGGCTACCTGTGTAACCAGTAATGCGGCCAACATCTAACCAGCTTAGTCCTTCCCATACCCAAAGATGTCCAGTATCTTGTGTAATAAAGCCGTCGTATAAATCTCCAGGATATTGAGCATCTAAGAATGTTTCATCTAATACGCTACCAACAATCTTAACAGATTGTCCAGGCGTACCTTGGGGTCCTTGTATACCTTGACTACCTATATAACCAAAGGATCCAGTATAGCTCTGTGATCCAGTATAACCAAAAATACCTTGGCTACCTGCATATCCTATACTGCCTGTGTAGCCTATCGAACCAGTATAACCAACCGATCCGACATAACCTTCACTGCCCACATAACCTACATTGCCTTGGCTACCTGCATATCCTATACTTCCAGTAAATCCAATTGATCCAGTAAAACCTTTACTACCAATAAAGCCTCTGCTACCTACAAATCCAAAGCTACCGGTATAACCAATTTCGCCTTGACTACCAGTATAGCCAAATGATCCTACATAGCCTTCACTACCTGTGTATCCTTGACTACCGGTATAACCTATATCGCCTTGGCTACCAGTATAACCAAATGATCCTACAAAGCCTTCACTACCAGTATAACCAAATGATCCTGTATAACCTTCACTACCTGTGTAGCCAAAGCTACCTGTGTAACCAAATGATCCTACGTAACCTTCACTACCGGTGTATCCTTGACTACCAGTATAACCAAATGAGCCTGTGTAACCTATATCGCCCTGACTACCAGTATAACCAAAGCTACCAGTATAACCAAAGCTACCAGTATAGCTTTGACTACCTGTGTATCCTACACTGCCAACAAAGCCTACACTACCAATAAAGCCCCTACTACCAATAAAGCCTTCACTGCCGGTGTATCCTTGACTGCCTGTATAACCAAATGATCCTGTATAACCAAATGATCCTACATAACCTTCACTACCGGTGTAACCAAATGATCCTACATAACCTTCACTACCGGTGTATCCTTGACTACCAGTATAACCAAATGATCCAGTATAACCAAATGATCCCACATAGCCTTCGCTACCTGTGTATCCTATATCGCCTTGGCTACCAGTGTAACCAAGTGACCCTGTATAGCCCTCACTACCAACATAGCCCTCACTACCTGTGTATCCTTGACTACCAGTATAACCAATCGAACCTGTATAGCCTAGATCACCTTGACTACCTGTGTAACTTTGACTACCAGTAAAACCTACGCTACCAACAAATCCTTTACTTCCTATAAAGCCTCTGCTACCATAGAAACCGACCTCGCCTTGGCTACCAGTATAACCAAATGAGCCCACATAACCTTCACTGCCGGTATATCCTTGGCTACCTACATAGCCGTCGCTACCAGTATAACCTTGACTGCCGGTATAGCCTATATCGCCTTGACTGCCTACATAACCAGTACTGCCTACATAGCCACTACTACCAGTGTATCCTATTAAACCTGTGCTACCGGTATATCCAAGAATTCGTCCTACGTCGACCCACTGTATTCCGTCCCATACAGCTAGATGTTCTGTGTCAATTACAATGAATCCGTCGCCGATATCACCAGCGTACTGCGGAGGCAACAATGTTGCATCAAGTACACTGTTTACAATTCTAACACTTGTACCCGGTGTACCTTGAGGTCCTTGACTTCCTGAATAACCTAGGTCACCTTGACTACCAACGTAGCCTTCACTGCCAGTATACCCTTGGGATCCGTCATATCCCCTGCTACCAGTATAACCAAATGAACCTGTGTAACCAAAGCTACCTATATATCCTACACTACCAGCATACCCTTGCGAACCAGTGTAGCCAAATGAGCCTGTGTAACCAAAGCTACCTATATATCCTACACTACCAGCATACCCTTGCGAACCAGTGTAGCCAAATGAGCCTGTGTAACCAAAGCTACCAGTGTAACCAAAGCCGCCTGCACTACCAGCATAACCCTGCGATCCAGTGTATCCTGTACTACCAGTATACCCCGAGCTACCTGCATAACCAACAATACCTTGACTGCCAGTAAAACCAATAATTTGACCTACGTCAACCCATTGTGTTCCGTCCCAGACATATAAGTGGCCGTCACTTGATGTAATGTATGAATCAGAAGTTGATGCCCCTGTTATTCCTGATAGTGAACTTGGACTGTTTACACTACCAATAATGGTAACACTAGTACCTGGCGGGCCTTGTAAACCTCTACTACCTGCATAACCTGTAGTACCTTGGCTACCTACATAACTTAAAGAACCTGTGTAGCCCAATGATCCTCGGCTACCTGCATAGCCCGCACTACCTAAAAATCCTTGACTGCCTGCAAACCCTTGTACACCCTGGCTACCTATAAATCCAGTAATACCCTGTATACCCTGACTACCAGTATAGCCTCTGCTACCAGCATAGCCCGGCGCACTTGATCCTGTGTATCCTGTACCTACTTGTATACCATTAACTACAACAATTCCGTTGGGGTTAATAGTTATAGGCAATCCGCCTACATAAAATGTGCTAGAACTTAGATATATTGTTGCCCAAGGATTAGCCGCAGTACCTATAGTACCTGTGCTTAGGGCTCCTGTGCTGGTGTTAACTGTAGGGACTAGATTGCCGTCTACAACTCCAAGGCCGCCAATACCGCCACTATAAACTGGGCGGCCACCGGGAGTTACATCGTCACCGATATATAAAATACCGCTATCTTCGTCATAGAAAAGCGTGCCTTGGGGAGCTAACCACGTAGATATATCTACGTTGTTTACCCTACCTGCTTGTATTTTTAGAATTGACGACACGCTAAAATTCCTACTTTAGCGTATTTACCGGAAAACGGTTATTAAGATTTTTGCGATTCGACCAGGCGATTGTACTCAGCGGAAAGTTCTTCGAAGTCTTCAACAATATCAAATTCTGTTTTTTCATTGTCTTCCGAAAAGGCTCCGTTGTCGTCTAATATTTGGTTTAAAACTGGACTACGCTTGCCAGATTTGTGTTTTTCTAGTTCTAATGTTTGCTGTAGTGGTGGAACAAACACCGGTTGCTCGGGCATTTCTCCGTTGCCCGCAGAAGCCGCAGATACTACTGGATCTCCACTACCACTAGGTATAGTAATTGTAATGGGGATGTTGATTGTAACAGTTTTACCACTGTCTTCTGATAAGAATTCTGCAATTTTCATGATGTATTTATTATAGTCCGTAACGAGATTTAATACCTTGGAAAATCAAATTACATTCAGGGGTAGTCACTCCATAATTTCTAACCTTGATATCGTAAACTGATGAAACTATGGCATTGGTAATGCCATATGTTCCGTCATTTGGATTCCTACCTCCAAATGCTATAGGTAGTGTAGATATGTTGCCCTCTTGGCCAAAGTCTTGTTGTCCAGCAACTTGCCCGTTAACATATATTGTAAACACGGTTCCTAATTTAACAAAATCAAGCACGGTAACAACTCTAGGACTTGTTAATTGGGCTTGTACTGTGCTTGGGTTAACAACATTTATTGTACCAATCATACCGGAATGAACCACACATTGATAGTATATTACTGACGGTGCATCCAGTGGCACTTGGTACGTTACTGTAGTTGGAACTGTGCCGTCACCATATACTCCGCTACTGGGATTGTTTCCAGTAGTTCCCGGAACTGCTGATGTATTGCCACTAGTTAATCTTAGTGCTATTGGATGACCACTGCCTACATTAGTAAAATTAAAGGAATACGTCTCTCCTCTAACCACTGTCAATGTTGGATATGTGGTATCATCAAACTCGTCAACTGAATAATTATACCCGTCATTTTGAAAGATAAATTCTACATTGTTAGGGCCAGGAAATCCATTTTGATCTCCTGCAATACCAAAACTGATTATATCTGTATCTGTAAAGGCTGCAAGATACCCCGAGTTGTTATCCCAATAGTCGCTGCCCCAAAGGCATGCAGGGAAATTATTTAAATCTGGATTGTATTTGATAGCCATACTAACTGTAAAGTCCTGGCTTAACACATACGGACTAGCAACCCATTGTGTTCCAGAAAACTTCATCCCACCACCTGTTAGAGTATCTACTAACAATCCTTCATGATCTAAGATAGAGTGTATCTTTGCATTATTCCTATTACCGCTGGCATCTACAATTGTCATGCCACCTGCATTAAAATCCGATAAGTTGTACCAGACTGGTACAACAGGATCTGCCAAATACGTGATGTCAATTGTAATAGCAGAGTTAGTTATTGTGGTGCCGCTTATGTTCATATAATTGTTATACTATATTAATAACATTGCCCATACTACCATGTATAGTACATATATAATATAGTGTACTAGGAGCATTCATTGGAACTGTAAACGTCTGTGTACCAGTTTGACTCCCAGAAACACCAGATGTGTAATCTACACCGCTGGTTGACGAAGTTCTGATTGCAAATGGATGAGTTCCACCTGTAGTATTGATAAAAGTATAAGTAAATCCTCTGTATAGATACAGTACCGGATCATTGGTATTTTCTGCAACTATGCCAGGACCGCTGAATACATAATCACTTGATCCACTAGCAGATATTGACCAACTTATGCCGGAGGTGCCTGCGGCACCTTGACTGCCTACAAAGCCAATACCGGCACTACCGATAAATCCAAAACTGCCAGTAAAACCAACAACACCCTGTGTACCTGCAGATCCACTACTACCTGTATATCCTCTACTACCTACAAAGCCAATACTACCTGTATATCCCGATCCACTGCCACCACTGCCTGTATATCCCAATCCACTGCCACCACTGCCAGTATACCCCGATCCACTACCTGTTGCACTAATAGTAACAATAGTACCTGATGTAGTTACAATTATTCCAGTACCTGATGTAATAGTTAATGTTGTACCAGCACCACTTGATCCAGTAAAACCAACAACACCCTGTGTACCTGCAGATCCACTACTACCTGTATATCCTCTACTACCTACAAAGCCAATACTACCTGTATATCCTCTACTACCTACAAAGCCAATACTACCTGTATATCCCGATCCACTGCCACCACTGCCAGTATACCCCGATCCACTACCTGTTGCACTAATAGTAACAATAGTACCTGATGTAGTTACAATTATTCCAGTACCTGATGTAATAGTTAATGTTGTACCAGCACCACTTGATCCAGTAAAACCAACAACACCCTGTGTACCTGCAGATCCACTACTACCTGTAAATCCTCGACTACCGCTATATCCTAAACTACCAGTTACACCTTGGCTACCTACGTATCCCGTATCACCCCGACTACCTGTAAATCCTGCGCCTTGACTGCCAGTATAGCCCAAGTCTCCCATTGGGCCTTGAAAAACACCTAGATCAACAAATGCTGTACTGTTCCAGGTCCATAGATGAGCAGGAGCCGGAGATGCAACAACATAAGAGTCTCCAACTGTTAATGTTGCCGTAGATATTGCTGTTAGTGCGGTAGAATCTGCTACAGATCCTAGTATTATGATAGTTCCGATACTAACGCCGCCAGTTGTTGTTCCAACTGGTAGTTCTAAAGCATTACCGGTTGCTGAGACTGAGATGGTTGCGGATCCTAAATTAATAGTATTACCGCTAAGGTATATATCTCTAAATCTATTAGATGGACTTCCTAAATCGTAGGCAATGTTAGTTTCAGGAACAATTGAACCAGGAACAGTTAATGTACCAGTGTTACCAAATGTCCAAGTCGGGTTCGCTCCAAGACCGTCAAGGGTTCGTATTTCTACGCTACCAGTGTTGACCAACTTGACATAGTGACTGTCATTGCCTAGATACAGTTCAGTGCCGCTGTTAAAGGGTGCTGCCAAGTGTATGTGATTGCCATCGACCGCAGTTGGATAAATCAATAATGCTTGAGTAGCACTAGTACCACCTGCAGGTGTAAGTTTTATGTAACTGGCGCTGTCTTCAATGACGCCACCAGCTGGTAGTGTCAATTTACCAGTTTCATCAAACCTCCAAACTTTCATATCAGCAGTTGTAGCTCCCGCAGTTAATATTACTTTGGCAGTACCGCCAGCGCCTATGTTATCAGAACCAAGACCTACTTGAGCAATACGAGATGATGTACTCTCAGTTTCTATCCACTGTAATGCCAAAGATCCAGTGCTACCTAGTCCTTGGATGCTAAATGCCTTGCCAGTGTCCGCAACAATCCTAGGAAAATGTGATCCATAGTATTCATCAATGGATACACCAATAGGTAATGTTAATGTACCAGTTGAACTAAAGGTCCATTCTGGTGCAGTTGTTGCCGCAACATAATTTGCAGTTTGTGCTGTTATTGGAAAGTTATGTCCTACTGTGGTAGCATTGTAACCAAATCCGATAACACTGCCGCTGGTACTTGTAATCCTAACTTCGGTGAAAGTTTGCGTGGTAGCATCACTATAGGTAATGGTTATGGGACTAAGTAAATTATACTGAGCATTGCCAAATGCTGAACTAGGATCAATCAGTGCCAGTAGTTGAGCGTTAGTGCCCACATCTACTATAGTCATACCTGATACAAGCCCTGTTGCGGTATTACCGTATAAGTCTTGTGTAAAGACTGCTTGATAACCAATCTGTGCTGTGTCTGTGCCACTACGCACAATACCTGCGGTGGACAATGTTAGTTTACCATCTGTGCCAAAGGTCCAATGATGGGTATCTGCGTTGGCGCCAATGACAATATTACCATTGTTCCGTTCAAGTTTAACATACTGATCATCATCACCCAAGAACAAATCAACTGTGGCAGGATTGCCCGCCACCATGTGTATGTGATCGTCATCGTTAAATGTTGGATATATTTTCACCGCCATATCTGGATTGTTTCCCGAGCCGGCATATGGTGTTAATAAAATACTGAGGGCGTCGTTGGTGGTTAGAGTTTCACTAATAACGCCGCCTTGTGGCAATGTCAGTGTGCCGGTTGAACTCAATACAACACTGCTACTGCCTGCTGTTAATCTATCACCTAATGCTGTGCCACCCCCACCCGATCCAGTATAACCTATATCACCCTGACTACCTGTATAACTTTGTGAACCAGTGAATCCAACATCGCTTTGGCTACCGGTATATCCAAAGTCGCCTTTGGCGGCAATTAAGTCCCAACCGGCCGGGGTTACATATGGGCCGTATGATGCAAAGTTAAGTTGATTTGAGTAGTATGTACTACCATCTAAGGTAATAACATCGCCAAGGGTATAATCAAGGCCGCCACTATATGCGCCACGGAAATTCCATAGTGCATCGACACCAGGCGAGCCAGTATAGCCAACGCTGCCTACAAATCCACTTGATCCAGTATAACCTATTACGCCTTGACTGCCCGAAAAACCCGTTATGCCCTGACTACCTATATATCCAACACTACCTGTATATCCCCCTGCAGGTCCTGCAGGTCCTTGACTGCCTATAAATCCACTTGATCCGGTATAACCGTCACCGGTTCCGCCTAGTACACTAGCCCCAGTGCTGTCAACAATATCACCACCTGCCGGTAATGTCAACTTACCATCTGTGCCAAATGCCCATTGATTATTTGTGGCAAATACGTAAGCGCCTAAATTATCAATCTTCAGATAGTTGTTACCTGAATTGCTGACTAACTTGATATAGCCCGCCGGATTGGCTCTAATATCTACACCGTTACCATACAACTCACCAATTTGGCCACCGGACGGTAAAGATAGCACTCCAGTTGCACTAAATGCCCAAGTTAATCCATTAGATATCAAACTGACACTAGTGCCAAGACCAGCAATGTATCCCACGGACAGCGCACCAGTGTACTGCGGTAGGAAGTCAGATACCTGTTGATTACCATAGGCAGTGATCATGTTACTACCGTCATAGAAGGTCAATCCTTCTGTACCCAATCTAAAACGTTTGGTGATTGTTGCTGTGGTAAACACGGCGTTTTGTGAGTTAATACTAGTCGACCCAAATGTCTGAGTAGACCAGGATACTAATCCTTGACCGTCACTAATTAACGTAGTTCCTGTTCCGCCTATAGCACCTGGTAGAACATATCCTGTATTAGTAGTACCAATGAAAACACCACTTTCACCTACTACTATTTGATTTACTTGGTCTATTGCAGGGTTGGTGTTAGCACGTAAACCTACGATACGTCCGGTCATATATAAATCAGCCGGAGTTACTGAGTTATTTCCAGTAACAGATATTGTTACGGGACGATCAAAATCTGGTTCAAGTCCCCCAAAAGCATTTGTCCCAAGAAGATTTGGGCTGATAGTTAGTATATGGCTAGACGTGTTATTCCCATCTTTAAAAGATACAGGAAGTTTTATGCGGCCACGTACTTCAACCCCTGCTATGTTGCCTTCATCTACTAATACTTGTGTAGTTTTGCCATCTAGTACAACCCCACCAGTTGCAGTATTGTAAACCCTGATAGACGATAAACTTGCTTGTGTATTATTTGGAAAGTGTATACCTGCTACGGCTACAGGTGATATTAGTGGATTATAAGATGCATTAATATCAAATGACACATCGTTATTATATATATTTTGAGGATCAAATGAGTAATTACCAGTAAGCCCCTGGTTATTAACCGTTAACTTGTTAGTTACGGTATTAACTGTTATAACATAATTATCTATGTATATACTATCACTTAGATATAAAGTTTTCCATGGAAGTAACTGACTTCCTATATCGTAGGTATTAGCAATAACGGGTAGTAAATCTACTTTACCTTGATTTAAGTATGTTCCAATACTTGCTGTTGAAATAAAATTAAGTCCAACCCAGGCCTCTGTAGCATAAAAAGTTAAAAAATTAGGCAGTGTTACATTTGAAATATAATTTTGAGCAGAAAGAAAATCTAAAGTTGCGTATTGTGCTAGATTAGTATCTACATAATTTTTTGTAGTATAATTTAAAATAGTTGATGTAGTAACAAAATTAGAATCAAGATACAGCAAACTAGCAAGCCCATCTACACTAGATTGAGTTACATATTGGCTTGGGTTTCCAGAATTATATGGAATAAATCCTAATAAGTTTGTAATGTCTGTTGCTGTAAAAGTAATGACGCCACCTGTACCATTAAATGACGCTACTCCAGACTGTACGTAAGAATTTTCTAAATCTACAAAGTTTTGGTTAATCTTATTAAAGGCGGTACGAAGACTGTCACCATTGCCCGCATTTGCGCCGGTACCGGTATTGATAAAATTGATTACTGAGGTCATATGAGGTTTCCGTTGATATGGTATTTATTCAAAAACATTTATCGAAACCTCTTGCGCTTTTGGTAAATTCCTGTTACAATATACTAGGATAAACTAACCAATAAATAGAGTATTATGGGATCAACACTAGTATTAAACACCGACGGAACACCAGTTTCGATGTTGCCTTTGAGCATAATTCCTTGGGAAGAAGCCATTAAGTATATGGTTTTGGACAAGGCGCATGTGCTCGAGTGGCACGAAAATTGGATAGTTCACAGCGCAACCTGGGAAACTCAGGTGCCCGCTGTTATCATGTTGAAAGAATACATGAAAAAGAAATCAGGCATACGTTTTAGCAAAGCAAACGTATTTCTTCGTGACGGATACAAGTGCCAATATTGCGGAATTGATACTAATCGCAAGTCTGCAACATTAGATCACGTTGTGCCAACTAGTCACGGTGGAAAAACTACGTTTGAAAACACAGTATGTGCCTGTGCAGATTGTAACGCTCGCAAGGGTAATAACAAGAAAATTGTTCCAAAGAAAATGCCCGTAAAACCGAGCTATTTCCAGTTGGTTGAAAAGCGAAAGCATATGGAATTTGATCTACGTCACCCAAGTTGGGGAGCATACTTAGGCATTAATCCTAGTTAAAAAGGGCCTTAGGGTCCTTTTTATTTTTCTCTGTAAACTACACGACCTTTGGTTAGATCGTATGGACTCATTTCTATTTTAACACGATCCCCTTGCAGGATCTGAATCCTATGTTGTCGCATTTTGCCAGATATTACTGCTGTAATACGATGTGTTTCTGTAATGCGGACCCTAAACATTGCGTTAGGTAATACTTCTTCAACGAACCCTTCCATCTGAATTTGTTCTTCTTTTGCCACGATTAAACTATATCTCCTTTTTAAATCTTTTCTATTAAATCTTCTCGCCGACCGCAAAACCGCGGAATCGGAGAAAACGTGGGAAGCGTAGCGAATAACTACCATCTTGATTCTGTGTAACAGCATCTGCTCTCACTTCTACAATCTGACCAGGTAAACTGTCACGATCGCCCCAAAACTCAGTTCGATCATCATCACTAAAACCGCTACCACAGTTAACGTTAATAGTCTTTCCGTCATCGATACCTTCTAGGACTAAGGCACCTAGACGGCCTTCATTCTTTCCTGTGCCTTCTTCGACATTTTTAATCTCTAATGATACTTCGATAAAAGGTTTCATCTTGAGCCAACTTGCTGAACGCTTGCATTCATATTTGGCATCAATATCTTTAATCATGATGCCCTCGTAGCCGTTATCAATAGCTTCTTTGTTAAAATCTTTAAATTGCATTTCCCCAACATAACTTGCAAGATCAACTTCAATTTGCGGAATAACACCTATGCTACCAATTTTATCAAAGATTGCTTTCATACCTTTGAGAAGGTTAGTCCTGCGTTTTTGTCCAAGAATACTTTTTCCTGTTTGAAATTCGCTTAACGGAATAATATCAAACAGCATAAGAACAGCATCATCTGATTGCACGTTATCTTTACGATGAACTTGTTTCATAAGGGCTTGAAAACTTGTACTGATCATTTCGCCGTCAAGAATAACACTACGCCCAATAAGGTCAATGTTATCTTCAATTGCTTTAGTAATATGGGGAAAGTTTACTAATTCTTTACCGTTACGGGTGTACTGTGTAACAGTACGATTGTCCATATTAACAAATGTTAGTACACGGACTCCGTCCAGCTTAGGTTCAAGGAGTTTCTTGCCTGCAATTTTCTTTTCGTGATTAGCGCCGTCATGGGCCAACATGCACTCAAAAACAGGAACTGATTTGATTTCAGGAAATGCTTTAAGCACTTTGTTTACAGTTTTTTCACTAACACCGCAACGTAGGTCTTTAATTAAGATTCGGCGATACCAGTCATTCCATTCTGACTGTGTGCTGGCGCTGAGGGCCAGTTCGATAGCATCACGAGCATCATGTCCAGTAAGTTGTCTGGTATACAACAAATGAGCCAGTTCTTTAAATGCCTGCCAGGGCAATCCTTGTCCATCGGGACCTCCGTGCGTTGGTACTTTCTTAACACCAAATGTGTGTAACCCATCTAGGGCCATTCGAAAGCCTTCAAACAATTCAGTATTACCCATTTTGGCTTCAGATTCAATTATACCCTCTTTATTAAGACGGCTAGGATGATCTTCCAAAATACGAATGATAGATGCACAGTTGCTCATTTACAGTCCTGTAAGTTGTTCATATACTGATATTATACAGGAATCCTAAGCAAATGTCAAGCAGATTTTACCAATTAAACGGAGAATGAGCTACCGCATCCGCATGTTGATTGAGCATTAGGATTAGTTATAACAAATTGTGAACCTTGAAGATCTTCTTTATAGTCTACAGTCGCACCAGTTAAATATTGCATACTCATAGCATCTATTAATATTTTTGATTGTAGCAACGGCATTTCAAAATCATCTTCATTAATTATTTCATCAAACGTAAATCCATAACTCATTCCACTACACCCGCCGCCTTGCACGAATGTTCTTAAGAATAGATTAGGATTACCTTCTTCTGCAAGAAGATCTAATATTTTTGTTTTTGCTGATTCTGTTATGGTCATCATTATACTGAAAAACTACTACCACAACCGCAGGTTGTTTGGGCTTGTGGATTAGTAATTGTAAAACTACTACCCATTATATCGTCTTTATAATCTAAAATTGCACCGGATAGGTATTGGGCACTCATGGAATCAACAAGCACCTTTCCCATTTCAAAATCATCTTCTGCTTTAGATTGGTCAAAGTCAAAAACATAATTAAAACCAGAACATCCGCCACCTTGAATACTAATTCGTAGATAAGGTTCGTTGTTTTCTTCAAGACCCATATCAATTTCTTTTTGAGCAATTTCAGTTATTGTTAGCATTTTTTTTATCCTTATAATCTTGCACTGCCGCCTTAATAGCATCTTCTGCCAATATCGAACAATGTATCTTAACTGGAGGCAATGCTAGTTCTTCGGCAATTTCGGAGTTTTTAAGTTTACTAGCATCATCAATATGCATACCCTTAACCCACTCTGTAACCAACGAGCTACTGGCGATTGCTGAACCGCATCCATATGTCTTGAAACGAGCATCTCTAATAATACCATCTTCGCCTACCTTAATTTGAAGCTTCATCACATCACCACAAGCAGGTGCTCCCACCATGCCTGTACCAATACCTTCTTCATCTTTACCAAAACTTCCAACGTTACGTGGGTTTTCGTAATGATCGACAACTTTATCTGAATATGCCATATATTATACCCTAAATGATTCGCCGCATCCACAGCGGTCTCTTTCGTTTGGATTCTTAAAATCAAAGCCTTCATTTAGGCCATTTCGAACCCAATCCATAATTAATCCGTTTACATATACATGACTTTTTGGGTCAACAAATATTGTTACATCGTATGTATCATATTGTATATCCATTGGATTGGCGTTGTCAACATATTCTAATGTATAGGCTAATCCACTACATCCGGTAGTTTTTACTCCTACCCGGATCCCTACGCCTTTGCCTCTGCGTTCTAGGGTACGTTTTACTTTGGTTGCTGCCTGCTCTGTGAGAGTTATCATTGGGTATCCTATCTTATACTAGTGCCAACATGTTATTTATTAAATAAAAACATGCTAATAATATTAAGTGGTGCCGAAACAATACGTAAAACCACATTGGCCAGCAGGTTAAATGTAGAATTAAACAACATTGCCGTAAAGAATGTTAATAGCACAACTGATGACTTTTGGAAAGAGCAACTATGTATTAGTAATGCTAATCATTATAAAATGCAATTTCGCAATATATTCTACGACTATGGCGCTACAACCGACGATATATTTCCAGACGGTGGCAATTATTTAAAATTGCTAAATTCATATAAAAATAGAAAAACTGATAATGTAATAATAACAGGAAGTTTTTCAAAGTTATTTGTTGAAAAAATTAAATCAGATTTAGGCAACAATTCAATATTCATTAATATTATACGGCATCCTTCCGTAACATACGTAGTTGATGCAGGACAGGTAGACGAGCACGGACCCTACGATACAGATCTCAAAGTTCCTATGCTTAAAAGAAGAAATATATCTTCTTTTTTAAATAGTGTAACTTTAAAAAAATTAAACGATGTTGTATCCATTAAGTTTGAAGATATGATAACGGCTGGTTGGTTAACTATCAATGGCACAAGAGTTGATATATCAAATGATTATAAAAATTATAACGGATGGTTAACTCAATTAGAATCAGCAGTTCTGCCGGTTGATCAATTAGATGTTGATTTATTCAATAGAACATTTCAACAACTAAATTCAAATATTAAACGATCTACATTTGAAGTTCCAGATAAAATATTTGAACAATTGCCTGAGGATATTTTTAACATATTAGAATACAGTCCATTAACTTTAGAAAGCATCTATGGACATACACTTTAATACAATACCTGCAACATTTCATCACATTCCTAGAACTGGAGGTACAAGTTTTACTCAATGGGTTGAAGATAATATTAAAGAGTATACTATCTTACCGCAGTTAGATTGGACTCCGCAAAACTCTAATTCAATACATAATTTTAATCTAGTTAAAAGTTTTTGGCCCGACATGGGATTTAGATTTGCATTTATACGTAACCCATATTCAAGGCTCGTAAGTCTTTATCACTATGTAGGTCAACGGGCCCAGAAAAGAATGGATATATTTAAAAAATGTCTGCATGACAAAATAGAAATCGCCAATTGGAAAAGTTACGCATACCAAAGCGATAATATAATGACTGCTATGTTAGATGATATAAAATTATTAGAATTATACAATCGAGGATTCGACTATTATATAGATTGTTTGTGTAACAACCCGGATGAATGGTATACTAATACAAATAATAGAAGCCATCATCTGATTAAATCATATTGGCATAACGACTCTCAAGTGAACTGGTTTTGTGGAAATATGCCCGATCTAATAATTAAGATAGAAGATGTCGATGCAGACTTTATTCAAATACAAGATATGTTTAATTGTTATATGCCGTTACCTAATATAAACACTACAGACCATCAAGACTATAAGAGTTATTATTCAGGCAACACCAAAAAATTAGTCTCCGAGCATTTCAATGATGACTTAACTGCTTTTGGATATAGTTTTTGACTTTGTTTCTCTAAAGAATACCAGTTGAAACGCCTCTGCTCGGGTTACTCCGGCTTGATATCCTCTATAGGTTGCTAGAGTTTCAACAGCACCAACTGACCTAGCATCAGGAAATGCGTATATTTCCGAACTGTATAACATTAATGCTCCTTTTTTTGCATCCATAAAATCAGTAATGTCTATGTACACATTAGGAGTAAAGGCAGGCTGTATCTGACCAAAAGACCAATCAGTGCTTGCAGGTAATTCACAAAAATACAATTCGTTAACAACTCCAGTTGGTTTAGGTCTGCAAGCAACCATACAACATTCGGCAACTAATCTATGATCTCTATGTATATCTGAAATATTATGTGTATATACTATAGTAGGTTGTAATTGGTTAATAGTTTCTTCAATTACAGCAAGTGTTGATGCATATTCTAATTTACAATCCGAAAATTCTTTTAAGATAGGGTTTGCACCTAACTGAATACACGATTGCTGAAAGGCCTGTGATCTATGCGTCCATACATTTTCTTGCCCGGGGCGGTCACCCTTGCATAAGCTAAGGACATAAACTTCGTTTCTTTCTGCAATCTTAGCTATAGTTCCTGCTGGCCCGTATGCTTCGTCGTCTGGATGAGCGAAGATGAATAGTACTGTCATACCAACATATCTTTAATAATATCGTCTAACTTAT
>Ga0208974_1000025_pt1 | contig 70305 bp, 109 predicted proteins | sample GreLakmeER15MSRF_FD_187699 | JGI IMG/M metagenome (GOLD analysis project Ga0208974, IMG submission 187699) | Freshwater lentic microbial communities from great Laurentian Lakes, MI, USA - Great Lakes metaG ER15MSRF (SPAdes) | ecosystem: Environmental > Aquatic > Freshwater > Lake | place: Great... | reverse complement strand
GACAAGGATTTAACTTTGGCGGTAATGGCGGTGGTAATGGCGGTGGCAATGGCGGTGGTAATGGCGGTGGTAATGGCGGTGGTAATGGCGGTGGTAATGGCGGTGGTAATGGCGGTGGTAATGCACCAGCACCAGAAGCACCTAAGCCAGGTGTTACACCAGTACCAGCACCAGAAGCACCTAAGCCAGGTGTTACACCAGCACCAGCACCAGGAGCAGAAACACCTCCAGCACCAGGAGCAGAAACACCTCCAGCACCAGGAGCAGAAACACCTCCAGCACCAGGCAAGAAGAAACGCACCGGCGGCCGCAAAAAAGGTGCCGGCCTAAGTAATACACCTAATGCTATACGAAAGCGTGATGCTAGGGCACAGGCGGCTGGCAAATCACCAGCTGATGCAGGAGCAAATGCATTTGGCCAAATGACAAATACATTAGGCGGAGCAAATAAATCTGCATCAAGTACAGGTGGTACAACAACGCAGACTCCTACTGGACAGGTACATACTGCCAATCCAGCTAATCCAAATCAGACTGCACCTGCGGCAGAGCCAACTACTGCACCAGAGGCAGAACCGCAAGTTAAGGCTCCACGTCAAAGTCTAAAACAACGATTGGCGGCTAAAGGTCAAGGAGCAAAAGAAAGTATAGTAATTACAAATGAACCAGTAATGGAACAACGTAACGAAATTCTCGAAAGTTTTAATCGCATGAACAAAGCAATTATTAAAAATGCAGAGAGCAAAAAATGAAAATAGATGAGATTATATTAGCAGGTAAGCGTAAGCGTCCTGGCAGGCTAAGACAAGAAAGAAAAATTCAAAAAGGATTATCTTTAAGAGAAGCCGCCGAAGGAAAGAATACCCACTTGGAACATTTAGAAGACCAAATTATTAATAAAGGTTTCAATGGAGTACAAGAAGTTGTAGCTACATTACAGGGACTAAGTGATATGCTTGGCGGACATGCCGAGCACAAATATAAAATTTCAACTAAATGGGATGGCGCCCCTGCAATTATTTGTGGCATTGATCCAACTGATAATCAATTCTTTGTTGGTACTAAATCAGTGTTTGCTAAAAATACACCCAAGTTGGTTAAGAGTAAAAAAGATATTAAAACAATGTACGGCGAGCAACCTGAGTTAGCCGCAAAGTTATTAACTGCACTAACATACCTAAGCCAAATTGGAATTAAAGGAGTATTGCAGGGAGACTTATTGTATGCCGGCCCTGCTGACATTACTCCCGCTACTATAGATGGACAGGAATTTATTACATTTAGACCCAACACTATTACATACGCAGTTCCTGTCAATAGTAATCTAGCACAAAAAATTAAAAAAACTAAAATGGGAATCGTGTTCCATACAGAATATGTAGGTGGCCCAACACTAGCTGATATGACTGCTGAGTTTGGATACGATGCTAGTCCGTTCTCCCATAGTGCCAACGTATGGGTCAATGACGCATTAGTTAAAGACCTAAGCGGTACAGCCACTATGACTCAAGATGAAACTGATGCGATTAACCTAGCAATTAGTAAAGTACAACAGTCAGCCGCAAATGTCAAACCAGAAACGTTTGCTTGGATAGATCATGACCTAAGCGGTGTCGATTTTAAAAACGACTTGAAAGCTCATATTAATAGTATGATTAGATCCGCTGGAGATTTTGAACAAGATCCAAGTGCATTTGCATTAGCATATATTAATCGTTATAGAACAAAAATGCTTCAGGCAATTGAAGTTTTAAAATCAGAAAAAGGTAAAGCAAGTAAACAAGAAGCTATGGAAGAAGGATTAAAATTCTTAAATAGCCATGTTAACGATCTTAAATCTTTCTATAACTTATACTTAAGAACTATAACTGCTAAACTATTTTTAGTTAAGAAGTTAGCAACAATTAAGAGTCTTGATAGTTTCTTAGAAGTAGGTCCAAACGAATATAAAGTAACTCCAGAAGAAGGCAAAGTAATCATTGACCATATGGGTAATGCTGTTAAGTTAGTCGACAGACTAGAATTTAGTAGAGCTAATTTTACCATGCCTAAAAACTGGGGCACAAAGGCCTAATGAAACTGATGAATTTTAGTGAGTATGATAAGGCAGTCATGGAAGGCAGTCATGAGCTAGTAACACCTGCAGAATCTATTGGCACAGATTTTGACTTTATACATTCTTTATACGAAAGTAAATTTTACTTGTATACAGGCAACGTAGCTAATATAGATTATAGAGACTTGGCAAACTTTGCATTTGTTGGGTTATTAGCAGTTTATGTCTTGTATCAAGAATCACATTCACGTGCGTCAGCATCAAATTATGCTGACAGATCTATACGTTGGGACATGACGGGTAAATTCAGATCCAAAAGGATTAACGCATCTGACTTATATATAACATGGCAAAGTATACTAGACTATGATCATAGTATGATTGCTGGCAAGTTAAAACATACTCCAGAAGAAGAAACAATTAAGTATAGGTTTAAGAATAGAACATTGTTACCGGACTTGCGTAGATTACTAGTTGATATGAAAACATATCAGCTTAGTACAAAAGATGCGTGGACTGGAAGGTTTTGGTTTAAAGTAAGCCAAGCATTGTACATAGAAGATTCTAACTTATTAAACTTACGCAGAAAAGTACAAAATTGGCATAATTTAAAGAAAAGTGAAAAGATTTATGTTATTTCTAGACTAAATTTATGGTTTGGGTTACACGGAAAACAATTTGATCTATACCCGCTAATCAATGATTTAGCAAGAGCAAAAGATATAGATTGATGTTATTTCATCATGGTTAGAAACCATTCTGGATAAATAAAAGTAGAACCTTATAAGGTTACAACATTTTAGGAGTCATAATTATGGCATCAGTAACAAGAGTAAACGGTAGTGCAGGTACATTCGCATCATGGGGTCGCAATATGCGTTTCCTTACAGTCGGTAAGACCAATATCACAGCCGCACAATTAGAATCAATTCTACAAGCAGTTGCACAACAGGGTTTAACCATTGAAGCAGTTGGCGGACCGATCACATTTGGTACAACTGACGCAGTTAATATCTGCGTAAGCGGTAACGAAACTGTAACTACAGCTGATCTAGAGACTGCCGCGGCGGCCGCAGTTGGTAGCACAACAGTTGTTGACATGGCATTCTAATAGTAAAACTACTACTAGACATGAAATACATACCCTGCTTCGGCAGGGTATTTTTTTGCTAAATATCTATAACTATAATTAGGTGAAGATATGGCAACAATTTTAAAACCAAATGGGACCGCCCGCGGTGCAGAAAATTTAGGGGGAGATCCTGACTTTTTTACAGTAATGACTTTAGTAGACATCACTGATACAGGAGTTAGCGACAGTAGACTTTCCCCAGCTAAAGCATACAATCAGGCACAGAATTTAAACAGTTTAATACAATGTGTGAGTTTACGTGTACAGCCTAATCTTATAAGCACAGATATATTACTGGCGGAGGCCATGGCAGATCACGAATTTGGTTCAGCACATACAGGAAATAAAACTGTATGGGTATTAAAATTTGCCACCGAAAGAAGTGGCTATACAGACGAAAATAAATTAAAAGCAGATGTAGATGGACTTCCTATCATAACTGGACTAGATGAAACTGCAAGTTTTGTAACCGCAGTATTCAATGGTTTAAGTGCAGTCAATAAGAATATCTACTTCGTTCAACACACAACATTATAAATATTAGTTACAGTTTTATTACTGACTTTTTGGCACATTTTATTAACATTATCCCGGCTCAATTAACATAAGTTTCCCCCACAATTTGGAGAAAGAATATAATGAGTGATTTGGAAAAAACAAATCTAGAAGCGCACGTTGATTTGTGCTTGGAAAGATATAAACGATTAGAGGAAAAATTTGAGAACTTGGATCTCAATATGAATAGCCTCAGGAAAGATAATGAGAATTTAACTTTAAGAATGAGTTCGAATCATAATGAAGTTATGCAAATGATCCGTGATAGTAATAGTGGAAAATTTAAAGTACTTGTTGGTACAACTGGGACCATTATTGCGGCGCTGTTATCGGTGCTGGGATACTTAGTTTTAAATTTAAAGTAAAATGTTAATAGAAGACATCGAACAAGATATGATTGTAGAGACTAGAATGGTCTGGGCTCGTAAAGGTAAAAAACTTGTCAGAAAAGTTAGATGTACCAGCGGCCGTAAAAAAGGTAGAACGGTGGCAAATGCTAGAAGTTGCAATAAAGCAATTAATCTAAAGAAAAGATTTTTAATGCGTAAGTTACTTCGTGCTAGAGGAAAATCAATGCGCCGTAAAGCATTGCGTACTAAAAAGTTTAGTCCGTTATCTAGAAGATTAAAAACGATGAATAAAAGGCCACACCGATGAGAGCAATAACACTAGAAAATAATACAGCAGTATTAGTCAACAATGAAGAACATGGACTGTATTCTAAAATTAGTGTATCTCCAGTAGCCTTAACAGATTTAGATGCAAGAGAACGAGAAGTCAGTAGACAATTATTCATGAAGGGTCTGCTAAAGAAAGTTAAGAATGAAAGCAAAATTTATTACAAGGCAGTTATATGAAAGCTAATGATTTATTAAATGAAAAAGAAAAAGGAATGTCCGACAGCCATCATTCCGCAATTCCTGGCATGGTAGGTTTAAAAACAGATCAGTACTTTGGTACATATAAGTGGAGTAAAGATGTTGCTGGCCATGACGGAAAGAAACAAACGGCGCCAAAATCTAAGTCAGGAGCGTTCAAAGATGCCCCAGTAGTAGGCGGATATACAAAAGCTGAAAGGGATATGACTAAGGCCGCGGCCAAAGGTAAAGTAACACAAATAACTCCTGCAGGTAGTTCAGAGCATGGCGTTAACAAAGATAGTCCAATAAGTGGTAAAAAATTAAAAGAATCTGGCGAAAAAGAAATGTTGTTTTATGCTAAGGTTCCAAACGGAGATAAAGTCTATGCCCGTCCACGTGATGCTAGTCATTTAGAAGAATTAAAAAACGAATATAAAACCAGCGACATTAAAGTATTTGATTTCAATATGCGAGAAATACAAGATTGGTTAGAAGCCAGACGTATTAACCTTAGAAAATTTACTAAAGGTATGGTACAAACAATGACTAAGCATGCCTACGAAAATGTCGACAAAGTAAAGCCCATAGCAGAAAATGCCGATGACCCTCCAATGTTACGTGCAATTATTAGTCGTATTATGAATTCACATTTAGACGTATTGCAAAAATATGGTCCGGAAAAAGTTCTTGATGCCGCCCAAGATGTGGCAGACTGGATTGGCGATGTTGATGAAATTGGAACCAGCGATGTTAGCATTGCTGTAAATTCTGTAATACAAAAATTAAAACATAGCCATGGTGTAGAAGAAGTTAAGTTATCTAGAAACTATGCAGGAAAGAAGTTAAACGAAGTGAACCCACATGATTTTGACAGTGACATTGATTACTATAATGCACTAAAAGCGCCAAGTCGTAAACATCGCGGCGACGACGACTATGAACTACCCGATGCTGGTCCGTCCGAAGAAGACATGGCACACGATCGTCAACTTAAAAAATTTAGAAAAGCACAGGAAACTGCGCCTAAACAAACACATAAAGAAGAAGATGGTATCGCTCCCAACGGAGAGAAATATAACACAGTAGTAACTTTTAGTGGCCCGGATGCTAACCGAAATAAACACGGAGCCGACAGTTATAAAGAACATCACTGGGGCGCAAAAAAAGTAGTAGATACTAAACAGGGTCATGATTCTTATACAATTTATGTAGTTGATAATCATCGCAGGGGATACTGGAAGCCATGGGAAGACCAGCCAGCATTTGAATCAAAGTTAGTTGAATTAGGATATAACAGTGGTTATAATTTTAACAGTAATAAAGATTATGCTAAACCTTCTATGGGAACTGACATGAGCTATAACTGGGACGGCTCTGGGGCTAATGCATACGGCATCGATAGTAAATTGGGCGGCCATGGCGACCCAAGAGCACAAAAACGCAAACAGGGATATCAATTAAAACAAAGTCCTAGTGAATATGGAGACTCTGATGCTCCAAAAAGTACCACTACAAAATCAAGTTCACGTCTTGATTCGTTAAAACAACAGTATACTGACCTAGTATCTAAGATGCATGCCATATCCGGTGACGAAAGTAAAAAAACAAGACTTGCACAATATAGAACACAAATTGGTAGATTGGAACAAGCTATCAGAGTAGAAGACGGCGGCCCAACTTGGCTACGTCGATTTACCGAAAGTAAACAGCAAGTTGCAGATCTATCCAGTTTGGAAGAATCTTTTGTAAAAAAGAATAGTAAGATTTATAATACTAAGTAATACACAAAGGAAAAACAATGCTAGATAGAAACTCAATTGATGCAATGAAAAAGGTAATGGCTCAACTGAATAATGTTGAGGATCGTTCTACTACCGTTAACAAAATGATTACGGAAAGTTCTACAGCCTTAGAAACCAATTCAGTCAGCAAACATTCAGATCCAAGTGTCCAGGCAATGGCCAATATATTAAGTAAATTCCAAAAAGTAACATTGGATACCAAAGAGACATTGCAAGAAGAAAGCAAGACAAATGTACGAACCCGCCAGTTACTCAATACAGAAAAAACAAATACAGGCGTTAGAATAGCCGACTATCATGTTTTAATTAAAGAAACTGAATGGGCACCGGGCAAGCACAAGAATGTATATGATATTGTTGATTTAAAGACCAACGAAGTATTATATCAAGATCTAGCACTATTCGAAAGTGCCGCCGCAATTACCAAACAACTTATATCAAATTCTGGCTCATCATCTAAATGTAAAGAAATATACGAAGCTGATAAAACGTATGCTAATCATTTGTATGAAGCAAGCGTGTATACCAGCAAAATTAAACGTACATCTGACCTAGATAAAAGGTCTATTTACGAAAGCAGATATACACAAAGCCGTAGCCTAGCTAAAGATGCTAGGACTAGAATACTAAAGAGCTACTAACTTGGCTAAATAGTTCATAATATGGAAGAACACCATGAAATTAACAGATTTTTCAGTAAAACCGCAGACTAAACTGCAACAACTTAGCTCTTATCTTAAAGAGCAGTTTGGCTATAGCTTAAAGCAAGGCAATGTTGATAGTACTAAACTACGCAACATTTTACAGCAAGTAGAGCGCCAACAATGGGACATTAGTTGTTCTATTAGAAACTATCAGAATGACCCACGCTATATTAAAAGTGTAATGGTCGGCGAAAGCATTAAGATTATGTTAAGCGAAATCGCTCCTAAGCGTAGCGACAGTCGAAATGTACGTCCTAAGCGTGTAGACGAAAGCATTCGCGGCCTAAAAATGTTAATGGAACAAGATCTACAACAAGCGGAAGTTTTACTTGCCGCTAAAAGTATGGTTGGTGATTTACAAGACATGGCTGAAAAAATTGCTAAGTTACAAACCGAAACATTAATGGCTTTAACTGAACGCATTAAAGAAGTATTTGGCACAGCAGAAGCAGAAGCATTTAACAGTTCAGTTGAAGGTGGATTACAACAAGTGCTAGATACACTAAAACAAAATCATGAAAGCCTAGGTAATGCCGTAGCAGTTCTAAGTGGCGAAGAACAACCTGATATGGCCGCTGACGCTGGCGCAGTACCAGCTGACGATATGGGTGTTGAGCAACCAATGGGCGACGAAATGGCTGGCGCACCAGCCGCGGCCGGTCCAGAAGAAGAAGCAATAGGCCGCGAGTTAAAGTAATGAAACTGTTTGAGTTAAACAGCTCGTATGTCAATGAACTTAAAGATGCTGTCTTGAATCTATTGTATACTGCAAGTGCAAACGGGCAGACTACAGTAGATATGCACGACATGGTATCTGATTTAAGCAACGATGGCTACTACGTTAGCCCTCGCGATATAATTCAGTTGCTAGACGGCGCTCCTAGTATTAAGACTGTTAATGCAAAGGAAATAGAAATCGACGACGGCATTAACGATACTGGAGATGAAATGGCATCGGGTGCTGACCAAAAGGATGCCGCGGCAGACACAGTAGCCGATATGGCACAAAAACAAGCGCAACAAGGTATTCAATAATGTTAACAGCAAAAGAAGCAAGACTAAGGGCCAGAGATAATACAACTATTCATAGTGAAATTTCGGCTATCGAATCGGCAATTCTTGTTGCAGTTGATAACGGGTTATTAACAGTTGCCGTTACCACAAGTGTAATGACATCTGGTCCCGACGATGAAATTTATTGGAATGTTTGGCAAGGAAATTCCACAAATTATACGTTCCAAGACCAAATGGATCAAGTTATTAAATATTTTGAAAACTTGAACTATAGCATTGAGCAATTGACTGCTCAATCAGCTAATACGTTTATTTGGCAAATAAGTTGGTAAGGTTGACATATTGTAGTTAGTTTGCTACAATATACAATGATACCAATTAATCCTCCTGTAGAATATAAACCTTTATCACGTGCTGAACTAAACGGCAAAAGACTATACGCAACTCCTGACGGTAATAAATTGCCCAGCGTAACAACAATCCTAGATAAAACAAAAGACAAAACATTCTTAATTGAATGGCGTAAACGAGTAGGCGATGCCGAAGCAACTCGTATTAGTACAGAAGCCGCCGGCCTAGGAACACTACTACATACACATTTAGAAAACTGGATCATTGGTAAAGAAAGACCTAGTGGTAATAACCTAGTACATCAGCTTGCTAGAGATATGAGCGAAGTTATTATAACCAAAGGACTATGCGATGTAACCGAAGTATGGGGTCAAGAAGTAGGACTATATTATCCAGATTTATATGCAGGTACAACCGATTTAATTGGACGATACAAAGGTGTACCTGCAATCATTGATTATAAAACAACAAAAAAGCCTAAAAAAGAAGAATGGGTGGAAGATTATTACTTACAATGTTGTGCCTATGCTCATGCACACAATAAATTATATGACACAGATATAAGGAAATCTGTAATCTTTATGGTGTCTAGAGACTTAGAATGGCAATGTTTTGAGCTCGAATTAGATAAGTTTGACACCATGAGTGAGAAGTGGGCTAATCGTGTACAGGAGTATTATGCCAAGTTCGCTTGATAAATAAGATATCAGGAGCCCACAATGGCAGATACAATTTTAGCAAAAATACAAATTAGACGCGGTGACTATATTGACTTACCCATGTTACAAGAAGGTGAGTTCGGCTATGCATTAGATACCGGCAGGTTATTTTTAGGTAATCCTAGGTCAGTATATGTAGGAACAGGCGACACAGCCGAATTCCAATTAGATTTACGTTTTATCAGACCAGGTGCACCTATTTTTGTTTTTATTGATGAAATACAAAAACAACCACAGATAGAATATAGTGTATCAGGAGCACGTCTAGTGTTCAATGATCCTCCATTGGAAGGACAGCAAATTATTGTAGGTTACAACAGCGAAGTATCAATGATAGGCCAAGCACAAAATGTCGACTTAGTCAGACTAGAGCCTAAGCCCACTGCACCTGCTCTTAATCCCCCACGTCCTACAGGCATTTTAGTTAACTGGGAACACGCCAACACTGGTATATTCGATTTTACATTACGATCCGGCAATACAATAATGTTAGGAACTTTTAATTACTTAACAGACGGTGTAGATGTTGAAATGAACAGTACTGTTAATAGTTTAGGTGTATTACAACCTTGTTACTTGTCTGCAAGATTACTAGATTCCAATACTGAAGGAAAATATGTAAGTATTGATTATGTAAACGAAACTTCCAATCCTTTTAATTTTTATTATACAGCCAGAGTGTGGAAATCAGCATAAAGCAAATTTGGTCGTTAAGCGCCGCCGGCCGACTACGAGAGTGGCGCAAATTAAGAATAGGATTAGAGGAACTTTCTTCTAACCACCTTAGTACTGCATACACTTGGTGGACACAAGCACCTGCAATTCGTAGGACATTTGACCCATGGAAAATTGATACTTGGCCCAACCCATGGAATCTTTTATATTCTCCTGATTTTTGTCCAAACAGTATTATATTAGGAATTTACTACTCACTTAAACTTGCTGATATTGATATAAACAATATAAGCCTTTGTATAGTTAACGATAAAGAACAAAGGCATAATTGTTTGGCAATTAACGTTGACAATCAAACGGTATTCCTTTATAATAAGCATCTAGCATACGACTCACCGGAAATTGAAATATTAAAAATATTTGAGTCCGATGAATTAGAAAAATTATTTTAAATACTAGCTTTTAACTAGTTGGAGTCTGGCTTAAATATCAAACCACTAAAACAATAACACCCGGAATAATTAATGACAAAAAATATATATGTAACAAAAAGAGACGGAAGCGTTGAGCCTTTGGCAGTAGAAAAATGGCAGGCACAGGTAGCAAAAGTATGCGCCGGCATTGCAGATGTTAGCCAAAGCATGATTGAGATCAAAGCGCAACTGCATTTTTATGATGGCATTACTACTAAAGAAATTGACGGCGTCACCTTACGTGCTATTGTCGATTTGATTGACGTTGAATCAAACCCAGACATTGGACATGTTAACTATCAATACGTGGCAGGTAAGCAACGTTTAAGTATGCTACGCAAAGATGTATATGGCAGTTATACTGTTCCTCACTTATATGAAATAGTAAAAACAAACGTAGCCACTGGATTGTATACCGCAGAACTTCTTGAATGGTATACTGAAGAAGACTGGAATCGAATGAACGACATGTTGGATCATGAAAAAGATGAACAATATGGATATGCGGCTATTGAACAACTGATTGAAAAATACCTAGTTAAAAATCGTAGCACAAAACAAACATATGAGACACCGCAGATTAGATACATGATAGCGGCCGCTACGGTGTTTCATAAAGAAGAACCTAACACGGCCCGTATGCGTTACATAAAGGAATACTACAATGCCGCAAGTGATGGATTATTTACCCTTGCTACTCCCGTCCTTGCTGGTCTCGGTACCCCTACTAAGCAATTCAGTTCGTGCGTACTTATTCGCAGTGATGATGACTTGGATAGTATTTTCGCTAGTGGCGAGATGATGGCCAAGTATGCCAGTAAACGTGCTGGCATTGGTTTGGAAATTGGACGATTGCGTCCATTAGGATCTCCTATCAGAGGCGGTGAGATCATGCACACAGGTATGATACCTTTCTTGAAGAAGTGGTTTGGCGACCTGCGTAGTTGCAGTCAAGGAGGTATTCGTAATGCAAGTGCTACTGTATTTTATCCTATTTGGCATCATCAGTTTGATGATCTTATTGTACTTAAGAACAACCAAGGAACAGAAGAAACCCGAGTCCGTCATATGGATTATGGGGTTGTGCTTAGTGCTTTCTTCTGGAGACGATTCAAAAACAAAGAAAACATAACATTCTTTGATCCTAATGAAGTGCCTGACTTATACGAAGCCTTCTACACTAACACAAAACGGTTTGAACAATTATATTGTGAATACGAAAAACGTAAAGATCTACGTACTAAGACAATGTCAGCTGAAGAAGTATTTAAAAGTGGAATACTAAAAGAACGTACTGACACTGGCCGCATCTATCTAGTGTTCATTGACAACGTAATGAAGCAAGGACCGTTCGATCCCGAATACCATACAATTTATCAAAGCAATCTATGTTGCGAGATTCTATTACCAACTAAATCGTTCAAGCGTCTTGACGATGCAGATGGCCGCATAGCGTTATGTACACTGGGAAGTATCAACTGGGGAGCTTTCAGGAATCCCGAAGACATGCGCCGTGCTTGCCGTATATTACAACGTAGCCTATGTAACATACTTGATTACCAAGACTTTTTAAGTATTCAAAGCAAACTAAGCAACGATGAAATTCAACCATTGGGCATTGGCATTACAAATCTTGCCTACTGGCACGCCAAGCGTGGACTCAGGTACGGCGAGAAGGATGCACTACAAGATGTTAAAGCATGGATGGAGCATCAAGCGTTTTACCTAACAGAAGCAACTGTTGAATTGGCCAAAGAACGTGGACCATGCACACACAGCGATAAGACACGTTATGGCCAGGGCACATTCCCGTGGGAACTACGTGCAACGGGCGTTAACGAATTGGCAGACTTTACTCCAGAACTCGATTGGGAAACTCTACGTACTAATATGAAACAGTACGGTGTACGTAATGCTACACTAATGGCAGTAGCGCCAGTTGAATCTAGTAGCGTAGTAATCAATAGTACTAATGGCATTGAAATGCCCATGAGCCTAATCAGTACTAAAGAAAGTAAAGCTGGATCTTTTGTACAAGTTGTTCCTGAATATCACAAGTTGAAGAACAAATATCAATTAATGTGGGAACAAAAGGACTGCGATGGATATTTAAAGACGGCATCTGTTCTCGCCGCCTATGTTGACCAAAGCATTAGTACTAACACATTCTATAATCCAGCACATTGGGCGGATCGTAAAGTACCAACTACATTGATTGCCAAGAATTTGATGCAAGCGCACATGTGGGGATTGAAAACATTCTACTATAGTTTGATTAACAAAGCTGGTAGTAAAGCAGATGCAGAAGAAGCTCCTACAATGTTAGAACCTATCGACTTCGACGACGAAGAATCCTGTGAAAGTTGTAAACTATAAGGAATCGATATGTTAAAAGATAGAAGAGTATTATTAGAACACGATCTCAAAGAGGCACACGACCGTGCCTCAAATATGTATTTGGACATTGTTACCAATGACGGTGATGTTCATAGCATAGAGTATCAACGGGCACGAGATAACATTTCTAAATTAGAATTTGATCTTAATATGGTTAATCAATTAATTCACAAGGGTCATGCGTAATGTTAGAAACAATATGTGACATAATGGTAGACGCTTATAAGCGTAACTGGATTACTAGTCGTGATGGTAATGTTAGCATACGACATCATGATCGTGACCATTTTTACATTACACCAAGTGGTGTGCGTAAACAAACACTACAGCCTGATCAGTTTAAGAAGATTGGCATTGAAAAAGGCTACTATGATCAACCTCCCCGATTGTATCATGCAATCAAAGAGCTGGAGTATACTGAGATCAGTGCCAACCTAAAGCCCAGTGGAGAGCTTCCTTTACACTTTGGCCTACAACGAGAAATGGGACAGCACACCGGTGAAGTTCGTGTAGTTGTACACGTTCATCCCACTTACTGTATTGCGGCCATGCATGCCGGTATTGATCTAAGCACTGTAAGCACAGCTTTTCCAGAACTGAACCGTTATACCAAGGTAGCACCTAATGTGGGTGATGTGCCTCCTATTAGCCAAGAGCTTGCGGATCAATGCCATAAACAATTACAACTAGACAATGACGGCAACATTGCTTTTGACATAGTGGGTATCAACGGACACGGAGTTGTTGCCATTGATACAAGTCCATGGCGAGCATACGAACATATAGAAAGATTAGAACACATTTGCAAGATAGTACTTGCATCAGGAAAATATTAAAATGTCAAAACAACAATATAATTTAAACACCAAGACAGACTATCTTAATCGCAAGATGTTTCTGGATCCAGCAGGTCCAGTTACCATTCAACGCTTTGAGGAAGTGAAGTATCCAAAGATTGCCAAGTTTGAAGAAACAGCACGTGGTTTCTTTTGGCAACCAGAAGAGATTAGTTTGACTAAAGATAGTAATGACTTCAAGGATGCTAGTGAAGCAGTTAAGCACATCTTTACTAGTAACTTGCTACGTCAAACAGCATTGGATAGTTTACAAGGCCGCGGCCCAAGCCAAATCTTCACACCTGTTATAAGTTTGCCCGAACTAGAAGCACTAGTGTATAACTGGACTTTCTTTGAAACTAACATTCACAGCAAGAGCTACAGCCATATCATTCGCAATATTTACAATGTGCCCAAAGATGTATTCAACACTATTCACGACACTAAAGAAATTGTTGATATGGCATCAAGTGTAGGCAAGTATTATGACGAGTTGCACAGAATTAACTGCATGAAAGAAATAGACGGATCAGTTAATGAAGAAGCGCATATTAGAGCAATTTGGATGGCACTAAACGCCAGCTATGCACTAGAAGCATTTCGCTTCATGGTATCATTTGCCACAAGTCTTGCAATGGTAGAGAATCGAATCTTTATGGGTAATGGAAACATTATCAGTTTAATTTTACAAGACGAGTTACTACACAAAGGTTGGACTGCTTACTTGATTAATCAGGTAGTCAAGGAAGACACACGTTTTGCTGAAGTAAAAGGAGAATGTGAACAAGAAGTGTACGAACTATATATGGATGTTATTCGCGAAGAAAAAGATTGGGCAACTTATTTGTTTAAAATGGGCCCAGTTATTGGACTCAACGCTAACATCCTGCGTGACTTCGTTGATTACACAGCAGTGTCTGCGCTTAAAGATATTGGTATCAAATATCAACAAGCCGCACCACGCAGTACTCCTATTCCATGGTTTAACAAACACGTTGACACCAGTAAAAAACAAACAGCACTTCAAGAAAACGAATCGACAAACTATGTTATTGGTATTATGAGCGAAAGCATTGACTATAACGAGTTGCCTGTGCTATTATAAACATAAGGGAATAATCATGAAAGCAGTAGTATGGAGTAAGAATCAATGTCCGTTTTGCGACCAAGCAAAAGCATTGTTAAAGATGAAAGAAATTGAATTTGAAGAGAGAAATGTAAGCAAGGATTGGACTAAAGAACAATTATTAGAAGCAGTACCCACTGCCAGAACTATACCACAAATTTTTATTAACGATCAATATATTGGTGGATATGACAAATTAGTCGAATGGATCGACAATAATCAGATATAATCTGAATACACGGAGAGAAAAATGTTACTTAATGTACCTTATAAAACAGGAGATGTAGTTAGTATGAAACTAGTTACAGGTGAAGAAGTTGTAGGAAAACTAGACGATGACGGAACTGATAGTGTAACTATCCATCGCCCATTAGTACTTGCGGCAGGCCCACAAGGAATGAGCCTTGCGCCATATATGATTACAGCCAATGATGCTGGCCTAGTTACGTACAAACGTACACACGTAGTTGCCATGGCCGCAAGCGCCAAACAAATGAGTGATAATTATCTGCAAGCAACTACCGGTATTGCATTAAGTTAAATAGTAATACTAGGAGATATAATATGCCATACGTAGCAGGAGGCGGGCCACAGGCTGATGCCGGATCACCAGAAGTTTTAGATGTTTTCCATAGCGGTAACGTTCGTGCTAATTTCGTTCCTATTGCATTGTGGCAAGATCCACAAGGAACAGAAGCGGCAATCTTATCAGCAATTTCTCTTCCTTCTTATGTTAAAGAAACAGTATCAAGTGAGCACACAGAAGGCGATGCTGATAGTCCAGCAGATGTTATTGCCGAACAAAATAAATTAATTGCAAACGGTACGTTAGATGCCGCCGCAATTGCGGCAGGCAGAAATGCTACTTCGAGCAGAGATGATACTACCGGACCGTCGAATGTACCTGCCAACACCGCAGGGTCAGTACAACTTAGTTCTGACGTTGACAACATATTATTATATGATAGCCCGTTAACTGGTATTAAATATTATGTCAAAACAGTTACCAAACAACCAAACGTTATATATCCCTACGATGTAGCCAGTCTTGCTCAACCAAATGGCACCACAGTTCAAGCAGTATGTGACAACCTCAGATTGTTAATTATAAATTCATTTGATAAAATTAAAAAACAATATCCTGATGCCTTTATGACTTGTTCATTTAGGAAACGAGGAGTAGGAAGTCCTACTAGCCAGCACCCCTTGGGCATGGCCTGTGATATTCAATTCTCTAAAGCAAGTCTTCCGGACTATTTTACAAGAGCACAATGGGTCAAAGATAACACAGTATATGATCAGTTCTTATTGGAATATAAAAATACACCACGCAAAACGGCATGGTTACATTTAAGTTTTAACAAAGCCAATAATCGCAGACAAGTTTGCACATTTATGAACGATTTAAATGTCAAAGGTCCAGGTGTTACAGGTTTATACGATCTTTCTGGATCTTTATAATTGGACAAATTTATAATTGACATAAACTGATCTCTATGCTAAAATAATAGTATAGGGATTTTTTTATGTTACTAAAACTTCTAGATAAATTGGGTCGTAAACGTATTATTATGGATAGGGTTGATCACGAACCCTATCTAGAGCGTTATTATATTTTCCTCAAGGAACGCAATTGGTTTCCATTCAATATATTCATACACAAATTTCTAAAATCAGATCCAGACGATGTACATGATCATCCATGGCCCTATGCCACGCTTATTCTAAAAGGCGGATATTGGGAATGGATTCCACAGTTTGACAAAGATGGTAAAAAGTTTGGAGAAATAGCACATTGGCGCGGCCCAGGTCATTTCCGTACGTGTAGTGCTACCAGTTACCATCGTATTGAACTAGATCCTAGTGTAACTGCATGGACATTGTTTATGCCAGGCCCACACAAACGTGAATGGGGATTTTTGGTTAAAAATAACTGGGTACATAATGAAAAATATTTGGTAAATATGAAACAACAACGACAGTAATTTAAGTTGACAAAGATACCTTTATAATGTACAATGTAAAAAGAATAACAGTAATGAATAAACCGTTAATTGGATAATAGAACATAAATGGCACAACATACTAACTACTGGAGTTGTACTCCTTTCGCAGATTGGCTTCGCGGCACCAAAAAGCTCAGCGCCGGCACAAGTGAAGAATGGGACGACTGGACAACTGCGGCGCAGATGAAGCATAACTTCCGATATTGGCTTGCGGAAGAAGCACTTGGTCACATCCAAGATTTTGTAACATGGCCTATAAGGAAAATTCATGCTATCAAGTACTACATTAACAACCGTTGGGTTAGTCGGACTCATAGTCTTACCGCTCATCCCCGGGATATTAAGCCTGGCCAGTGGCAAGACGTGGGGAACCGCTTTTTGCCTTGCTTATTCAATGAGCTGGTTGATTTTGTTGAGATAGAATCAGCTTGGAGTCATATTGCCTGGGGCAGTAAAGAAGACCGTGCAAAGTACAATCCTCCATTCTATGCAAGTGGCTGGTGGCGTTGGAGAACTTGGCGTTGTCCTCAAGCAGGTATTGATCATCTTGACTGGGCAATGACACTTAAATTTGGCAACGATATGGGCGTGGAAGAAGGTAGTGAAAACTTTGACAAGCCTACTGGACAAGCTATCCGTGCCAAAGAACTCAAAGAGCTTTACACTTGGTGGACTGTAACTTATCGCAATCGTCCTGATCCTTATGATGCCAGTGGCTGGACTGAATATTGTGAAACTAGCAGAATTGCCAATGGCGGCAAATTAAGTTTCAGCGGTGACAAGACACCCGAAATGAAAAAGATGAGTACTAAGGCCCACAAGCTATTGCAAAAAATCGAAGCGGCCTACGAAAAAGAAGACGAAGCAATGATGATTAGATTGATCAAAGCTCGTGATAGTTTGTGGACGTAACTGCTTCACTCTGTTGTCGAAAAACAAAATCGTACTCAGAAGAGCATGACTGTTTTTATTGTAGTAATTGTAACCTATGGTTAGAGGATAAATGTGATGACCCAACATGTGAATACTGCTGTACTAGACCTCCTAAGCCTTCAGACTGCAAGCCCATTCAGGATGTGGGTACAGAACCTTTGGATAGAAAACTGTGAAGAGCGCCGTGTTTATAAAGAAGACACGGTTACAATGCAACAATACTGGAAAACATACAAGTGGTGGATAAAGAGCGAATACAGGACACACAATGGAAAAAAATTCAGCTGAAATGGCGAATGATTTAATATCAAGAGTTAAGTCAGGAAAACTAGAACAATTTATAGTAACAAAAACTTTACCCGAAGAATTTGTGCTTAACGGACGAGTACCATTTGATTTGTTTATCTTTAGCAGAGAAGGATATCAAATTGCAGAAATAAAAGTATGGGCAGTAAGTGCAACTGATGCAGATAAGACTGCTGATGAATGGATTAAAGGTTTACTAGTATGAAATTACAAACTCCGGCACAAGGTATTATGCAAACCAACGAGTGGTCAGACGCAAAAACATACGTTGTATCCTGTGAATGTACGGATCCAGAACATCAACTTAATATGTGGATAGAAGTTGAAGGTGATAATGAATTACAATCTGTGCAATTATCATTTTACATTGATACGTGGACACCATTTTGGGATCACAATTTTAGTCGCTTTAAAGCGGCTTACAATATTTTGTTTAAAGGAGTAATGAAGCAAGAGCATCATATAATTTTAAACAAACAAAGTGCTTACAATTTATCAGGCACAATTAACAAAGCAATTAAGGAATTAGATCATGGCGACAGCAAAGACAGTGAATAAACTCAGCGATAAGCTGACTAAAGTAAATGAATCATTTACAGTTAACATGTACGACAACGGATATATGGTAGAAGCAGGTGGCCGTAACAAGAAAGGCGACTATGTCAACGCCAAAATCTTGTGTAACACCTTAGACGAAGTTGTAGGCCTAGTGCGCGAAGCAGGCGAAATGGACAGGGACGTCTAAAGGATAAACATGTCATTAACATTAGATAATTTAGCAAGTGCATTGGCCGGAGAAAGTCAAGCACACATCAAGTATCGATACTTTGCAAAGATTGCTCGTGCAGAAGGTTTTGAAGATGTTGCAAAACATTTTGAGCACACCGCAGATCAAGAACTATTACATGCATGGGGACATTTGGAATTACTTGTTGGTAAGCCAACAACTGAAAAATGTTTGGAAATGGCCATTGAAGGTGAAACATATGAGTTCACTACAATGTATCCGGAGTTTGAATATCGTGCAAAAGCCGAACATAACATTGAAGCAGTGAAAGAATTCAACGAGCAAGGGCGCGAAAGTCAACAACATGCACAAGAGTTTAAAGCAGTATTAGAAAAAGCTAGTAAACGTTTTGCGGCATTGTCTAAGATTGAAAAGCGTCATGCAGAAGCATACCAAAATAAATTAAACGATTTAAAAAACAAAGAGCAATGGGCTCAGGAAGCAGGAGGATTGTAATATGGAACACGTATGTATAGTTTGTGGACATGTCCATGATGAAGAAATAGAAGGCAAGTGGGAAGATCTAGCTGAAGATTTCTTGTGTCCTGAGTGCGGTTGCGGCAAAGACGAATACGAATTACTTTAATAAGGAACTAACATGGCTTGGTGGAAAGTATCAACTACAGAAAAGAAATCATGTGAAGAGCGTGAGATTTGGACCAAAGACGGTAAGACAGTTACTCGCATTAATGGATTCCGTTGGGGAACATTTAACGTAGAAACTACCGATGACAATCCGCCAGATGGTATCACTGCTGAAAATGACGACGGCATTAACATGTATGATCACAGCGGTGACAACATTGAACAAATCGAACTAGACTCAATGGACGATGGTTGGTACGGCGATTATGAGTACGATGGGTTTGAAGATGATGAACTTCAAGCATTTACTACAGAGTTAGAAGAAGCCGATGACTATTATGAATTCCTGGAAGAGAATGATTGGTACAATGACGAAACCGAAGCCTGGTTATCAGGTCCACTTGAAATCACCAAACAAGATTAAATAAGAATATGGAAAACTTTTCTTTTTATGACTATCTAATTATAGTATTTTGTTGCTGGTTTGTATACCGTGCTATTTTGGTATCTTCCCGACGAGCCGAACTTCGAGCAGAAGTTAGGAAAGAAATAAAAAATAACGTAGTAATAGCATGGTTAGAGAAACATAACGAAGGGTTGTTTTTATATAACAAAACAACATCTCAGTTTATTGCACAAGCAGTATCAGAAGATGAGCTTAAACTCAAATTAAAGCAAGCCTTCCCCAATATTGCGTTTATAGTTGTAGACCAGAACATGGCCAGTGAGTAAATAGTGTACTATGACTATGTTTGTCGACTACAATTTTAACTTACTCCCTAGCGGAAGTATAGCAATGGACCCGGAACTTACACCAGAACAAATAGGTGTTTCTAACGGAGATGTGTTTAGTGTTAGAGTAGGACATGATAATCGTATTGTTTTTGAAAAACAATCCGGCATTGTAAAATTTATAATTGAAGGAAAATCAAATGTCAACAGTAGTTTTTGAAATATATGTAAACAAAGAAAAAGTTGCAGAAGTAATTAAAGGAACAGCCGATCCATTTCAAGTAGCAAGAGACTGGATCAATGAACATGATCCTAATAAAAGCGACACTTCAAGTTTTGAAGTAAAGAAGGTAATTAGAGAGTAACGACGGAAGGTTGACTGAGTGGCTTAAAGTACTAGTTTCCGAAACTAGCGAAGGTTCTTAACAACACCTCCCAGGGGTCCGAATCCCCTACCTTCTTCCGTATGATATGTAGTAAGAGTTATTGCTGTATGAAGCAAAGAGAAAAGTGTTCTGGACGGGGGTGCGAATCCCCCCAGGTCCACCAAAAGGAAATTAAATGATCGAGGTAATAGTATTTGTCGCAGTGATGATAGTGTTGTCAGTGTGCGGTGTTAGTTATCTATACGGTCTCAATATCAAACCGCATCACAAAAAAGATGTGTAATTTTCTTTTGATGGGCCTGACCTAGATTCGACAGGGCAACAAGTAACAGAGTGGACAGCACGACAGCGATAGTCGTAAAAACTAAACAAAAGTAACCGCAAACGACTCACAGTTCGCATTAGCGGCCTAACAGCCACTTAGGGCAGGAAATGCCTCGTAACAGAAACCACCAGAAACCCGCTTCGGCGGGTTTCTTATATATAAATATACTATATGTTTTTAGCACACATCAATGATATCCCTCAGGGAAGTTGGAAAGTTCTAGAACAATTTCAGTCTAAAAAAACATTGCTAAATGTTGAAGGTAACTTTACATTACAAAGCAATATTTGTACGCATCAAGGTAGTCGTATACGAAAAGGTGCAGGAACAAACCTACATGCAGTTTGTCCATACCATGGCTGGAGTTGGGATAAGAATGGAACACCAAAAGGTAGCGGCACTGTGGGACACAGTACAGGATCCATGCCTTGCAAAAATAATCATCCTTTAACAACAGAGCCTGTATTTGAATGGAGTGGGTTCTTATTCACAGATCCTGTACCATTGGATAGAAATATCGTCGGCGACTATAAATTAGTAGAATATCGACAAGACGTAATTAAATCTAATTATGTTCCAATTATGGATTTATTTTTAGACATAGATCATATACCGTTAGTTCACCCCGGAGTATATGCTAAAATTAATGTACCTAATGTAGAAGAAATAACATGGAAGCGGTGGGATGGTGGAAGCGCACAATATGTCGTCGGGTCAATGACTGAAGAAACAGATTTTACTAAATTTATTAAAGGTAAAGGATTAGCGTACAATGCAGTATGGCTAGCACAATATCCAGGAACAATGTTTGAATGGCAACCTGGTGCAGTTTTTGTAATGATTAATGAACCAAAGTCAGACACAGAAACAATTAGTCATATTTTTAAATACAGAGATTTTAATTACCCAGAAGAAAATTGGGCAGTCAATGAACAAGTATGGGAAACTGCGTGGGCCCAAGATAAAGACCAAGCAGAAAATATGGAACCTAGTTGGAGAGACTGTAACCCTTTACATTTAGACCCGGAAAAACGTAACTATAGACAATGTCTTGCAAGATAAGTATGTTATGAACATAATTATATACACTCTTGTAGTAACACATATCACTATCATATGTGTTACTCTGTTTTTACACAGAGGACAAGCACACAAAGGAATCCAATTCCATCCTATACTAGAACACTTTATGCGAGCCTGGCTTTGGCTTACAACCGGCATGATCACTAAGCAATGGGTAGCAGTACACCGCAAACATCATAGATTTACCGAGCAGGACGGCGACCCACACAGTCCACACGTATACGGCATATGGCATGTGCTGTTTCGTGGAGCATTCTTGTATCACACAGCCAGCAAAGACTCTGCAATGGTTGCCACATACGGGCAAGGCACACCCAACGACTGGATGGAGAAAAACGTATATACCAAACACAGCAAACTAGGAATTACTTTGTTATTGCTTGTAAATCTACTTTGTTTTGGCTGGTGGGGATTGTTAATATGGGGCATCCAAATGATTTGGATTCCTTTCTGGGCCGCAGGAGTCATCAACGGTGTAGGACATTGGATAGGATATCGAAATGGCGAAACTAAAGATCACAGTAGAAACATTGTTCCTTGGGATATTATTGTTGGCGGCGAATGCCTGCATAATAACCATCATTTGGATCCTGCTAACCCTCGACTAAGTCGTCGTTGGTTTGAGTTTGATGCAGGGTGGATGTGGTTAAGTTTATTTAGGTTAGTAAGACTTGCAAAGATAAGATCATGAACAATTATTGTTTCCACGTAGACTGCCCAGTTGAGCCATTTAAGGATCCTATGTTTCCTGCTAACATACTTAAATCTGCAGAATACAGACATACTAAAATTGATAGATTTAGATATATAAATCCTGCGTTATATGAATGGCTAAAAGAAGTAGGCGTTAAAATTAATATGGTTGAAATAATATTTCGACCTGCACATCACGTAGGGGAAATTCATGTTGACAGAGGCCTGGGCGACAAAGTTAAAATGAACTGGATATATGGGCAAGACGATAATAGTATGATGAACTGGTTTGATTTTGATCCTGCATTTCAAACAGTTGCTGGAGTATCAAATGCAAATACACCTTATATTACTTTTCCTGACGACAAATGTCAAGTAATATACTCACATCTAGTTAAGAGCCCCAGTGTTTGCCAAACTGGTGTACCACACAATATAACAAACGGATCCAAGTCTAGACTATGTATGAGTTTTGATTTGTTAGACGCAAGTAACATGGAAGGCATAACCTTTCAACGAGCACAAGAGCTATTTGCTAATTTTTTAAAGTGGGAATAAGTTACTTCGACATCAGCGTGTCGGTAAACTCTAACAGCAAGCGGTGATGTCTATCTTCGTGCCAATGCGGTGCCATCCAAGTCCAGCCGTCATACCAAAATTTTTCACTTTCAGGATGACAGCCGATGATCCCTATGTTATTTTGTATAATTGCCATGGGATCGCCATTGGGGTATAACGACCAGATATCACAAGTATCAATATTCGGGCCAACTACTGCACACCCGTCATAAAAAAACATGTTCTCTTCTTGGCCTTTCCATAGCACTGATTGACCCTTGGCATGTGGTCTGCGAGTATCTGTATCTGGACGAGTAATATATTGAACAGTATCTACTCCCTCTAAGATATTAAGATAGTGTTTCCCTGCCCAGTAACCGCCCATGCAGATGCCTAGATATTTCCCACCATGTTTAATAAATTGTCTAATTCGTTGTCCATTGTTTGTCAGCAAGTAAGAAAATGTATCTGCATCTCCTACTCCTCCAGGTATTGCAATCATGTCGACGTCGTCAAAGAAGCAATCTTCTAATGTATTTTTTCCGAATATTTTAAAATTATAATGTGGCGAAAGCGCCCTGATGATCCCGTTACCGCTTTGCACAGAACATTTAGGGTCGTGTAAGAATAATGCGATTGTCTTGGCCACTGTGTATTTACCGATAAAAATAATTGCTCAATATTGGTTTTGTAATCTGTTTGTAATCGGTTTTTCATTAAATACTTAATGCAGAAAACTTACAGAAGTATTTTTGTGAGCGATGTCCACTTAGGTACAACAGACTGCAAGGCGGAACAGCTCAATAATTTTCTCAAGCATAATAGTTGTGACACACTATATCTTGTAGGCGATATAATCGACGCCTGGAAAATACAACAAAACAAATGGCGATGGAAACAAAGCCACACTAATGTTGTTCGTCGTGTACTAGGACACGCCAAGCGAGGTACCCGCGTTATATTCATAGCAGGCAATCACGATGAATTTCTAAGACCTATGATACCATATGGTTTTAGTTTCGGTCTAGTAGAGATACACAATCAGATAGAACATATAGGTGCAGACGGTAAACACTATCTAGTTACACATGGCGATTTGTTTGACGGCATTACACGTCTTGCTCCGTGGCTAGCATTTCTCGGAGACAAAGCCTACGACTTAGTACTATACCTTAATGGTAAGTTTAACTGGATACGTCATAAGATGGGTTTTGGTTATTGGAGTTTAAGTCAGTACCTTAAACATAGAGTTAAGAAAGCTGTAGACTTTGTGTTCAAGTTTGAAGAGAACTTGGCTAACTATTGCAAGAAACGTGGCTTTGATGGAGTGATCTGTGGACACATACACCACGCAGAGATAAAAGAAATCAACGGTGTTACATACATGAATGACGGTGATTGGGTTGAGTCATGTACTGCACTGGTAGAACATCATAGCGGACAGTGGGAAATTATAACTTGGACCAAGGAGAAAGACGATGTGGATACTAATACTGATAGCAGTTCACGTGAACAATCCACAGGACGTTCCAGGAAGAATAGAACTAACATTCAAAGATCAACTAAGTTGCGAAGTAGCTCTGACGTCAATGAAATGGCAGTTAAAGTTTAATAGTTTTAAGGTAGAAGGCGTATGCAAACGACAATAAGCGATAAGATTACTATAGTAGTGCCCTGCAAGAATGAAGAAAATTACATTCATCATTTGTTGGATTCACTGCGTGGACAAAACATCGGCAATACCAGAGTTATTATTGCTGACTGTAGTACTGACAATACTAGACAAGTAATACAAGATAACAGCCATGGATTGAATGTTGAAATCATTGATGGTGGGCCTGTTAGTATTGCCAAGAATAACGGAGCACGTTTAGTCGCCACACCATATATATTATTCATCGATGCGGATGTTCGCTTCTTCAAGAATACTGTTATTCAAGATACTGTCAACGCAATGGAATTAAAGAACTTGGACCTTATCGGCTTAAACATCAAGTGCTATGACAAGGACCTACGTGCTAAGATTGGGTTTACTGCCTTTAACCTGATTAATCACACATTGAAATTCTTCTCACCATTTGCCGTGGGAGCCTTCATGCTAACACGTACAGATAAATTTGAAGAGTATGGCGGGTTTCCTGAAAACTTCTCAACAAGTGAGGACTTCTTTTTATCCAGGAAATACAGTCCTAAAAAGTTTAAAATTGTTCGGCACCACTTTGGGCAAGATTCACGTAGATTTAAGAAGATGGGATATATGGGCATGGCCAAATATCTAGTCAAGAATTTTGCTAATCGTAACAATAAAGCATATTGGGACAGTTTAGATTCATCTAGATATTGGAGTTGAAACCGGCCACAAAATAGGGTGGACGCTGGATCTCGTAACCAGCACTAAAGGGCTGTTAGCTCTTTTTTTACGACCTAAATGTTATCCAAAATTTTGGTAAATATTGGTAAGAGTCAGGAGATATACACATGGACCCAATTACTATAGGGCTTGCATTTGCGGCCGCCCAATCAGCGGTTGGTCACATAAAGCAAGCCATAGCTCTGGGCAAAGATATCAACAGTTTGGCCGGACAGTTTAGTAAATTCTTCGAATCTTCTGACGCAATTCACCGTGAAAAAACCAAAGTAAAAGCCAAAGGCATGCGTCTTGGCAAAACTGATGCAGAATTAGGCCACGAAGCACTTCAAATCGCTATGCACAGTGACGCACTAAGACAAGCAGAACGTGAACTTAAAGACATGATTCTGTGGACGTTAAACAAGCCAGAGATGTGGGAACACATGATTAAGGAACGCACACGTTTATTCAAAGAACGTGCAGAAGCTGAGCTAGAAGAAGACAAGCGCCAATTAGCGCATAAAAAGAAAATGGCAGACCAATTCATATTTGCTATGTATTTCATAGCATTCAGTGCGTTTTTATTTTGTTTTGTTATGGCCGGTGTTGGGATATATGGGGCCATGGAAGAAAAAAGAATCTATGAAGAAAAAGTTGCTAAACGAAATTTAATTATACGACAACAACAAAAAGAACGTGACATAAAAGAACGTGCAGAAAGAGACAAAGCAATTGGAGGCTAACTTATGTATTTTAATATAATCATTACAACAAACGATCTCGTATTCTTCTTATGCATGATGCCGCTAGTTGCTGTGTTCTGCGTGATGTTTAAAGACTGGTTAAAAGATAGAAAATAATGTTTGAATGGATCTTAATATTTGCTTTGGCCAAGGAACCAGATATTAAAAAATGGCCTGAGTGGGAGTGTGTGCGATGGACATGGACCGGAGACGTTTATAATCGACATGTAATATGTTTAGAATGGCGTAAAAGAGAAAAACGATAGATCCTATAAAAATAAAATAATAAATACTACTATAATGAGACTTCAATTTTTTAATACATTTAATCAAAGTTACAGCGAAAATTCGTTTAGACAATATTATAAATCAATATACGGAACAGGCCCCTGTCCAGTTGATAGATTTAATTTACTAGATGACATTGACCCACAACTTATCCAATTTAATAATATTGTTCCGGAACCAATTTATAATTTAACAAATCTCCCATCTAGCAACAGTAGCAGTTGGCGCGATAGATTTTTCTCTTTGTATGACGAAGTAGCAAACGATGTATATGTTAAAGCAAAGGGAAAAAAGATTGCAGTAATGTACAGTGGCGGAATTGACAGCACATCAGTGTTAATAGCGTTAATGAAACATCTAAAATACAAAGAATTTCTCGACTCTGGTAATTTTGTAGTTTCAATGAGTTCAGGAAGTATTCAAGAGTATCCGGAATTTTTCTACCAACGCATACTTCCTGAAATTCCAATTGTTCCTGTTGATTATAACGCACTGATGTGTGACCCAAACATATTGGTAGTCACAGGAGACAGTGGTGACTATGTTATTGGTAACACCGACACTCCAGTATTTTATCATGAAGGCACCACGGAAATATTAAATAAACCTAAAGAAATTCTTTGGCCATATTTAAATGACATTAATAAAACAGGATTGTTTGTACACTTTTTTAAAGAAATTTGTAAGAAAGCTCCGTTTGATATTGTAAGTGTAAATCAAGCATATTGGTGGATAGGCCAAGCATTTGTACATCAGGGAGAAATGCACTATCCGTTTATATGGTCTAATATCCAAGATTTATCCGAAGTGCCTACGTTTAATAAAGTATATAGATTCTTTTTAAGTCAGCCATTTATGACATTTAGTTTTGAATATGCCAGTGTGGACCCGTACTATACCGACTTTAATAGTGTGCGTCGATTCCCTAAGGAATATATAGTTGATTATACAAAACATGATTCCTATCTGAATAAAATTAAAATCTTCAGTCAACGTTTACTGTGGAGAGAGATATGTAAGACTACAGTCTACGAAGACGGGACATGGGAATTTAAGTCAGATAAAAGAGCAACATGACAACACCAAAAGCAAAAGCAATCATACCAAAACCAGTCACTACAACAGACACGTACATACGTATGCTGGTGTTTAACCCAACACAACACGTAGTATGGGTTTGTCAAGAACCTTACCCAGTACAAAATATAATCAGGAGAGTCCCTGCCTGTGTGGGAGATGTAGATTTTAAATTGTATCACGGCCCAAGCCCTAAACATGAAATACCCTCAGGCTGGTACCATGAGTTTTTAAAATACAATTTAGTTAAGCCAGATGGAACCGAAACATTATCGTTGGCGCCAGTACCAACGGAATATGTAACCCCTATTAGGTTAGTAAGGGCAAAGTGCTATGCGTTAGTAGGCTTATGGAACTTAATTAAAGTCCAGACTGAAAAGCTAGATGTTCATAATAATCCCTTAGTAAGTGAACACGTGACGATAGAAGAAGCCGCAATTATATATGCTGATATTTTTAATATACCCAGAGCACAGGCCCGTGTATTAGCACAATTTAAAAAAGACGAGCTAATGAATAGATTAAAAAAATTAAAATTAATAGAATTAGAGATAGAAACAAAAATTGCAAATTGTTTAACTGAAGAACAAGTCATTGAATACTATAAGTTACAAACAATAAGATTGTGCTCTACTCAGCCATTGGCTCTCGGATGGATATTAGACCCTAAACTGTAATATTCTACTTATTAGTTTGGTAAATATATTACTAAGATAAAGGATTAGAGTATGTCATTAATAGATTCAGTATTAAATTTAGTTACAAAACAACCAAAGGACTTGGACGCACCTAAGCCTCCAGTAGGATCACGTAGCGAACGTGAAGCAAAATTAAAAGACAAAGCAGGTATGGTTATTTCTGTATTTGCTTTGTTACTAGCAGTTAACGCATGGTACGGCGGCAAGTTATCCAGCACAGTATTAAACAATACACTAGGTGCGAACAATACTTGGGCACAGTATCAAGCCAAAGCAGGACGTGGCGTTAGCTACGAGATAGCGGCAAAAACAACAAGTGATCCAAAGGTCAAAGCAGAGTTCATGGCTGAGAAAGAGCGCATGGATGCTGACAAGAAAGAAATTGCTGTTAAGGCAAAAGAAATGGAAGCTGTTCGCGAAGAAGCTAAAAAGTCTAGTCCATGGATTGGCTATGCAAGCACAGCCTACCAATTGGCAATCGTTGTGCTATCAGCAAGTATTTTGGCAGTTAGTGTGGCCATGTTCTGGGGCAGTTTTGTTGTAGCAGGGGTTGGGGTACTACTAAGTCTAAACGGATTATACCTTTGGATATAAGTTTGGTGTACCGGGCTATTGACTTTTATGGTGCTAGGCATATATAATAGTCTAATGTGATGAAAGTCACGTTAACAAAAAGGAAATGATATATGAAAAAAATCGCAATTGCAAGTTTAATTGCACTCGTTGCAGGTGTCGCTAGCGCCGCTGACTATGTCAGCGTAGATGTAGATCGTGTAACTGATCGAACTTCTAACGAAGTTAGCACAGCACAATATGTTCGTGCAGGCAAACAAATTGCCGGACTACAGTTTGGCCTACAAAGCCGCACAAGCACTAACAATACATCCGGTGGCATGTTGAACAGCCTTGAAACTACTGTTGGTAAACAATTCGGAGCAATTACTCCGTTTATCGGCGTTGGTTTTGACAACGGATTCAATGGTGCTAAAAATGCTGACTACCGTTATGGTTTAGTTGGTGTTACTGCCGGCGTTCCAGTTGGTCCAGGTTTTGCATTAGCCGGTCTTAAGACTCGTGTTGGTACAACTGCCGCAACCGAAACAGCACAGACTGTTGTTTTTGGAACTTACTCTATTCCTGTTACAAAACAGATTAGTGCAAATCTAAATGTAAGCAGAAGTTATCAAGACATCAAAGAAAATTCTATGGGTGTAGGACTAGGCTTTGCATTTTAATTAGTGCGTGTTAGTTAAAAAGGGGCTTAGGCCCCTTTTTTTGTTTTATAAATAGGTGTGTATGAATAGTTTAGAAAAAGTATGGGCCAGGGCAACTGGACATTTAATGGGGCACACCGATGAGGATAGGCCGGACGTTCCTATCCTAACATTAAAAGAAGCCCGGTGGGCGTTATTCTTTAAAACATTTTGGGTTATAATTCATATTATAACTTGCTTTTTTATTATAGCAAATACAATAAGGCATTGGTAATGGCAGTTTGCAAAACAGTTTGGAATAGTCTTTCGTTAACTCCCCGCGGGGACTTTAGATTATGTTCTTTGAGCAACGATCCTAAGTTCAATGAAAGTGTAGGCTTCGATGATCAAAATAATGTAATGAATATACTTACACATTCGTTTGAGCAGGGTATTAATTCCGACAAACATCGAGCTGTTAGGTTAAGCGAACAACAGGGCGAAGAATGGCATGAGTTATGTAGTTGTTGCGAAAACAGAGAAAATGCAGAACGCGATACTATACAAAATCAAAGTAGAAGGCAGTATGTTAATAAGGTAATCTCTGCTCCTATTAAATTTTATGATACTAAGACTGGACAAGTTCCATGGTCACCAGTCAGCTTAGATGTACACTTTGGTAACGTTTGTAATTTTAAATGTATACAATGCGGTCCACAATACAGTAATCAATGGTATGACGAATGGGCGGCAATCAATGGGTTTGGTAATAACTTGCATGAAAATGGATTTGGTCCAAATAAAGTTCTACTAACAAAAAATAAAAATGATAAATGGATAGATGTCAATGAAGTCAAATGGTGGGAGAATGAAATATGGTGGGAGAAGTTTGATAAACTATTGCCAACATTAGAACATTTATACCTAACTGGCGGTGAACCAATGTTGTTAAAACAACATGATAGACTACTGGATGTTATCATAGCTTCGGGCAGAGCTGACCAAATCAAACTTGAATACGATAGCAACCTTAGTGTTATCAATCCTCGTATCTTAGATAGATGGACAAAGTTCAAAAACATCGACTTGCGAGTAAGTGTAGATGCTATTGGAGATAAATTTGAACTTATACGTTTCGGTGGCAAATGGAATAACATGGTATCTAATATTGAATTAGTAAAAAGTTATCAACGACAGTATCCACATATAAAAATATTTAGATTAACAAGTTGTTTTCAAATAGCTACAAGTCACAGTATGATAGAAACTGAAGAATGGTGCAATGAGCTAGGAATCCCACTTAGCATCAGATTCGTCGACAGTCCAAAGTGGCACAGTACAATTAGTTTACCACGACATATGAAACAACAATTAATCGATTATTATTCATCTAAACCTACCTACATGGTCAGTGACCTTATTGTTAACTTCTTAACCTCACATTTGGATGTAGAAGATCTGACCGAGTTACGTCGCTTTAAAAAGTTCATGACATACTTGGATTATAGCCGTAAAACTAACTGGGAAGCAGTATTACCCGAAACTGCCGCAATGTTAAAGTCGTAAAGTTTAATCTACATTAAACTTTGGCTAAATATTTGGATAGAACAAGGAGTCCACAGTGAGCAACGGATACGAAATAAGACTAGAGCTATTACAAATGGCCAAAGACGTATTAGATAAAGAATACGAATCAAAATGCAATGCCGCTAAAAGCCTTGCTGATATCAATAAAGAGGCATACATACATCCCGTAATTTATACATTGGATGAAATAACTGCCAAAGCAACAGAATTAAACAACTTTATCAACCAAAAGTATTAATCGGTAGAAATAGTTCTTGCTATTATTACGTTAATACTATATACTTGTCTTATGTTACTGCTCGAGCAGAACTTAATTTAAATTAAGAGAATTAATATATGACAATCAATCTTGAAACAAAAACTGGTAAGGCTTATAAAGCAATGGTCCTAGAAGGCCAATCACTTACCGAATCGCAGGCACGTAAGCGTTTTAGCATCGGCAATCTTCGCGCAGAAGTTAGTCGTCTTCGCCAAGCTGGCTTTGCAATTTACGCTAACAAGCGTACTGCTGGTAACGGTGTTACTGTTACTGAATACCGTCATGGTAAGCCAAGCCGCGCACTTGTTGCCGCTGGTTACAAAGCCATGGCACTTGGTATCGTTTAATCTTTAATTAGAATAAACAGAATAGGACAGTCTTGGCTGTCCTATTTTTTTGCATATATAATAGTACACAGAGTAAAGGAAAATTATGCTAGATGAAGTAGTTATTACAGGCATAGGGATGGTTGATTCCTGCGGTATTACCCCAACGCAATGTTGGGACAGTTTAATACACGACAAGTCACAGCCCGTAAATCAAGAACCTAAATGGCCCAGTGTCATACAAAAACGTGTATTTGAAGTTCCCGGCGAAGAAGGATTCCGAATAGAGGGATTGAATGATCGTGAGCAACGTTTAATGCCTATAGTACAAAAGGCAAGTATTCATACAATACAACTAGCATTAGATATGGCAGGCCTATCGGGTAATGCCTATGCCACATGTACATATGGTAGTTTGGCTGGCCCGCAAGAACTATTAGAATTTCAAGCCGCAAGTATGTTTGATGGCAAAGTAAATGTGAATCCGTTCAAAATTTTATACGGCGGCAAGGATTGGACTAACGGATTCCTCAGTACATATTTTAAATTACACGGACCAAGTATTAGTACAACCGGCGCCTGTGCCAGCGGACTATTAAGCATCAGGCATGCCGCTATGTTATTGCAAACAGATCCAGATTTAGAGTATAGTGTTGCTGGCGGTAGTGACTTTGGCGATAGTGCATTTTGGCGTTACTATTTCCAACAACTACGAGCATTGAGTATGGAAGACAGTGATGACTGTAGTAGACCTTTTGATAAAGCAAGAAACGGTTTTATATTAGGCGATGGCGCTTGTGCCTTTGTAGTTGAACGTAAAAAAGACGCCATAGCAAGAAACGCAACAATCCTAGCAGAAATCTCTAGTTTCGGAGCATATACAGAAGCAGATCACCCAACAGACCCTGATATTAATGCAGTAGGCGGTATTAAGACAATGACACAGGCAATTAAGCGAGCAGGTATTCAAGCCGGCGATATCGATTATATTAATGCCCACGGAACAAGCACACCTGCAGGTGATGAAGCGGAAGCGTTAGCGATACACACAGTATTTGGTAGCGATACTCCAGTCAGCAGTAATAAAGGACACATTGGTCATACCATGGCCGCTAGTGGCCTATTAGAAACAGCGTATAGTATTATGGCAATGCAACACGGAATGATTCCACATACTGGACATCTACGTGATCCATTGCGTGATGACGTTAATTTTGTTATGCATAAACCGATGGATAAGCCACTGCGTTATATCCTTAAAAATAGTTTTGGATTCAGTGGCCGTTGTGTTAGTATGGTCCTAAAAAATCCTAACCTATAAATAGTATTATGGCATATTCAGAAAAAGTACTTGACCATTACGAGAATCCTCGTAATGTAGGATCGTTCTCCAAGGACGATGAAGACATAGGCACTGGTATGGTTGGTGCACCTGCTTGCGGTGATGTGATGAAATTGCAAATCAAAGTAGGTGAAAATGGTATCATCACAGATGCCAGATTCAAAACATACGGATGTGGATCAGCTATTGCCAGCAGTAGTCTTATCACCGAAATGGTCAAAGGCATGACATTAGACCAAGCAGGCAGTATTAAGAACAGTGAAATTGCAGAAGAATTGGCTCTACCACCCGTTAAAATACATTGTAGCATTTTGGCAGAAGATGCTATTAAAGCCGCAGTAGCAGATTACAAATCCAAACACTAATTTTGATTTTGGATAAACTGCTTGTCAACGGACTTGCTGGCTACCGCGTTATATATATGTAGGGGAACAATTTCTTCCTGCATTAACCAAAAGAAGGTATTTTATGAAATCCATTTTCGCACTTATTATTGCTGTCGCCGCTTCTACTGCATTTGCTCAAGCACCTGCCGCTAAGAAAGAAGAAGCCAAGCCAGCCGCAACTGCTCCAGCCGCAACTGCTCCTGCCGCTAAATGTGATCCTGCTAAAGACAAGAATTGCAAAGCTGAAGCCAAAGCCGCTCCTGCCGCCGCAACTCCTGCCGCTCCTGCTAAAAAGTAATTTAACTAAATTAGTTGGTAAATACTGGGACATTACGTCCCAGTATATTTTTAAAATTGGAGTTTACAATGAAACAATTTATCGCACTTATTGCAACAGTATTTGCCCTTTCTGCCTTTGCCGCAGAACCAGCCAAAACAGAACCAGCACCTAAGAAAAAGCATTGCGTTACGCAAGAATGTAAAGACGAAGCTAAGGCTAAGAAAGCAGACGAAGCTAAGGCTAAGAAAGCCGCACAGAAAGCTGAGCCTAAAAAAAGTGGCGCACCAGCAGGTGCAAGTGCCAAGGATAAGAAAACCGAAACTACTTCGAAGTAACCCGACTAGATCAGCCTTAATACGTTATAGTGAGTACGATCCAGTTGATATTCCATTCGACGACGAAGATATCTTAACCGGTTACTTTGCTAGAAAAAATCAACTTGATGTAATCCGTAACTCAAAAGACTTAGAAGATGATAACAACGATTTATCCGACTATGTTCTTGCAAGGCTTGCACAAGCCAGGGAAAAAGCGGTAGAAATGGCTAGATCCAAAACAAGCACTACGTAATAAAAAGGCTACATAGATAGCCTTTTTATTTGACTTGATTGAATAAATACTTGACTCAGACAATAACTGAGTATATAATTACACAGTACATAGAGGAACTAGACATGGCTCGATACCCCGAGAAAAAACCCACAGAAGCGGATGTTGAAATAAGTGTGATGAGAGATCATGGTTATTTCTTATTAATGAAAGACATTGATGCAGATAGTGCCCATGACGTTGTAAAATGGATCATTGAAGAGAATCTAGTAAAACGTGGGAAAAAGAAATCACTAACATTAATTATTCACAGCGAGGGCGGTGACTTGCAAGCCGGCTTTGCTATTATTGATACTATGCAAGGTAGTGCAATACCAATTAGAACTATTGGTATAGGAATGGTTGCTAGTGCCGCCCTTTGTATTTTTATGTCCGGCGAACCCGGCAATAGAATACTAACTCCTAATACAAGTATATTGAGTCACCAATATAGTTGGCATAGCGATGGCAAAGAACACGAGTTGTTCGCCGCTATGAAAGAGTTCAACCTAACAAGAGATAGGATGCTGGCCCATTATCGTCATTGCACAGGTTTGCCAGATGATAAAATTAGAGAATTCTTATTGCCGCCACAAGACATGTGGTTGTCGGCAGAAGAGGCTCTAGAGTTGGGTATCTGCGATTTAATAAAAGAGACATATTAATATGATATTTGGTAACAAGATAGAAAAGTGGGATTCGATGTACCCGGCATCAGCTTATTTGGTAACAGCTGAAGAACAATTTACAACGCCTAAGCATGCCATGTACAGTTCCATATATGGATATTGTTTTGGTGACACTACTATTAAAATAGGAGACAAGGTTAGGAAACTAGAAGCAGGACAATATTTTGCGTTCTTTGTTCCCGAGTCAGCAAAAATCAAAACAACAACTACAGCGTTTGTTGTAATTAGATTAGGCTACAAAGTCTCTGATCAAACAGGTTGGATAGAGTCTCAAGGCCGACTAACTTATATTGATGGATGCACTGACAGTTTGCTAGTGTTCCCTGCACGTTTGGGCGACAGTAGTTTAAATTTACTGTATTTCCCTAAAAACATCAATCAGTCTTATCACATACATCCTAGTTTAAGATTTGGATGTGTAGCAAAAGGATTAGGATTTAGTGATGCAGGAGACGACGGACACGTTAATATTAATCCGTTGATTGAAGGAAATATTTTCTGTTTAGAAGAAAACGAAAGACATCGCTTCCGTACAGAAGATAATAGTATGACAATTCTTGCTTTCCACCCGGATGGAGACTGGGGTCCTACTGACCATAATCATACTATGTTAAACAGAACATACGTGCAAAAATGATCACCAGGCATGAAGAAGCCAAAGAGTTTTTAAAAGAGATAGGCGGCATTCTGCTACAGTCTATTCCCGGAGCAGAACCCATGGTGACGATGGATAGATATTCTTCAATCTTAGATGGTCGCAGGGAGTTTACTCCTCCCCCGGTGTTCGAGATCAGGCATAGGATGTGTCCTGGTCACGATGACTCATATGTAATAATCCTACCTCAACATGAAGTAAGAATTTTACAAAGAAGTTTACAAGAATTAGAAATTTTAAGAACTTGGACAAAAGAAGCAGACGAAATTCGCCAGCGAGAGAAGGTGGAATCTAAAGTTCGTCTATCGAATAAAACAGTCCAAGAAGCATACCAACAGTATAAACTACTGTTAGAATTATCAAAATAGTAGGTTAACTACTATTTTAATTGCTAAAAACAATGTATTTTAAAAGTCCATGTTGAACTTATGGGTTAAATAGCTAACCCGCGCTCACATGGTAGTGTTTTTAATAGGAGACGATATGGTAAAAACAGAAAATATCCTCGGTCTACCAATGGTGGTAATAGCCTGTTTAATGTTAGTTTTTGCTTCGGCATTTATGCCAAGAGGTTTAGAAAAATTAGCATCAGGGATCGAGACAGCAGGTACTACGGTGAAGACATCTGTGGTATCTTTAATACGAGACCCAAACAAAGCGTTTGCCATGGCAGATGAATCTCCTGGTACGAAACCAGTTAATAGAGATGAACTGAAATGCATGACCGATAATATCTATTATGAAGCCGCGTCACAGAGTGTGATTGGAAAAATCGCAGTAGGACGAGTCGTACTTAATCGTATGCGCGATCCTAGATTTCCTAAATCAGTTTGTGATGTTGTTTATCAAGGTAGTACACGAAATGGCCAGTCAAAGAAATTTGGCGAAGCCTGTCAATTTAGTTGGACGTGCGAAGGTCCCGCTAAGTCTACATACAACGACAAGTATGAAGAAAGTAAACGTGTAGCATACCAGCTATTAGCCTATAACAGTTTTAATGATTCACTGAAAGGCGTATTGTTTTACCATAACGACCAAGTTAGTCCGTTTTGGAGTAAGCAAAAGAAAATGGTAGCAAAGATTGAAAATCATTATTTTTATGTAGACAGGTAACATGTTTTTGTATAAAGCAAAGGTATTAGAAATAATTGACGCAAGTACATTTGAACTTGAGATAGACCTTGGGTTCAAATTTTACACTAAACAACGTGTGAGATTGTGGGGAGTCATGCCAATTAATACCTCTGCTTATACAGCCAAAACAATGTTAACAGAAATGGTCCAAGATGGCGTTATCGTTCAAACCAAATTTACCAAACGAGGAAAGATCGGACGCATCTTAGGAACATTATGGACAATTAATTCGTCCGGAAGACAAGACATCAATATCAACGATTTACTATTGGAAAAAAATTATGTTAAATTGTTCAATGAGCTTGACTAATATATCTCTTTAAGTTATAATAAATATTATATGATCCTAGCTTGGTTACTTTTATTAACTGGTCTGATACTATCAGCAGTTGCAATTTACTATTCAGTAGTTGGCCTAACTGCAATTTTTAGTGCGGCCGTTATTCCTATTATATTAATGGGTACTAGTTTAGAAGTTGCAAAATTAGTCTGTGCTAGTTGGCTCAAAGCCAATTGGGAACGTGCTCCTAGGTACATGAAGTATTACATGATTACCGCAGTAACAGTATTAATGATTATTACTTCAATGGGCATCTTCGGATTCTTAAGTAAAGCACACAATGATCAAAATTTAGTAAGTGGTGATGTTCAAAGTAAGATAGCAATCTATGATGAAAAAATTAAAACAGCCAAAGAAAATATTGAAGCCAACCGCAAGCAACTTAAACAAATGGATGAGGCGGTTGACCAAGTCATGGGCCGCAGTCAAGATGAAAAAGGTGCCGACAAAGCGGTTTCAATACGCAAAGCTCAGTCTCGTGATCGCAGTGCGTTGGCCAAAGACATTGAAGCCAACCAGAAGCTTATTGCTACTCTTAATGACCAGGCCGCACCTATTCGAGCAGAAGTACGTAAAGTAGAAGCCGAAGTAGGACCAATCAAATACATTGCCAAATTCATCTACGGTGAAAAAGGTGCAGATGAAAACATGTTGGAAAAAGCAGTAACATGGATCATTGTACTCATTGTTATTGTGTTTGATCCATTGGCAGTTATCATGTTGCTGGCCGCACAAATGACATTTGGTTGGAAACGCGAAGAGCCGGCGCCGGCGAGTATTAACGATTTTGTTCCTCAACCGCAAGAATATATCCCTGAAGAAGAAACTAAACAGACTGGATTCATAGCTCAAGAAGTAGCTAAAGTAATTCCGGAAGCAGTAATCACCGACGAAGAATATGTTAAATGGCCGGGCGGGCAAGAACCTCTTTTCTGTTACAAGTGCGGGACTGAATTAGTTGATGCTCCGGGCATTGGATTTTTCTGTCCAAATAAACAATGTGATGTTATGGATAACACAAACGGTGAAGAACCCATTGTGTTTACATATCCCGAACATAATGTAGAACCAGTGGCTGAACCAGCAGTCACAGAACCTGTACGCAAAGTACGTAAAAAGAAAGAGAAAGTACAAAATGAATCAAGTACACAAGAACCCAGCTCCAAAGAAGAGCCCGTCAAAGCCAGCACCCAAGAAGGCTCCGAAGAAAACTCCGAAGAAAAAATAATCGTTAATCCTAAACGTAATAAACAACGTGAACAGGAACAAAGCGAATTATTAACACAGTTTATTGAAACTAGTACACCTGCCCCTAAAAAGACAGGTGATACTAGTAGCATAGTTACACGTGAAGGCAGTCAGTCAGATCTCGCTAACAAATACCAAGAGATTGTGGAAGATCTACAAACTGAAAAAAAAAGTAAATACAGACGTAAGCCAGGATTCTTTCCTGATGTTAAAAGAAACACAGACTCAAATACATGATCAATAACTCAACATATTTGGTAACTCCGCCAAATATATTCATTGCCCCTGCGGGCCTTTCATTCACACTAGTAACACGAGACCCAGCCTGGCTTGAGGATGCACAAGAACAAATTGAAGAAGATTTCAAAGGCACAACAGTTGTATTCTATAGTGCGTATGAATCTACAGATGATGCCAACTGGGGTTGGCTATATCAACAAGGAATGATCAGCGACTTTGTTATAGTTGACTTAGATTCGGCATCCGAATTTGATATTAAAATATTTTTACCATTGGTAAGGGAACGAAAGATATTTTGGATTACTTATGATGACACCGATGTCAAACTCTTATCTATGTTAAATTTACATAGTGCAAGCACCGCAGAAGACATCGAAGAATTCTTAGGTTTAATTAGAGCAGGAATGTAATGGTCAAAGACAAAGATGATAATTTGCAATGCAGTTTTTGCACCAAAGGCAGAGAAGAAGTAAAAAAGCTAATAGCCGGAGACAATGTTTATATATGTGATGAATGTATAAATCTATGTCATGACTTAGTACACGAACACGCATTAACTGATGCAATGGCCGACACTAGGCTTAAAACCCCAAAAGAAATGTTTGCATTTTTAGACCAATATGTAATAGGGCAAGAACAGGCCAAACTAACATTAAGCGTGGCAGTGTATAATCATTATAAAAGAATATACAGTCAAGAAACTATCAAATGTGAAATAGACAAAAGCAATGTTTTGTTAATTGGACCAACTGGATCCGGTAAAACATTATTAGCTAAAACTATTGCCCGTATGCTGGATGTTCCGTTTGCTATTGCAGATGCAACTAGTCTGACTGAAAGCGGTTATGTAGGCGATGACGTAGAACACGTTATTTTTAGATTATTAACCGCGGCAGGTAATGATGTTAAGAAAGCAGAACAAGGCATAATCTTTATTGATGAAATAGATAAAAAGAGTCGTAAAAGTGAAAGTAGCAGTATAACTAGAGACGTTAGCGGTGAAGGTGTGCAACAAGCATTATTAAAATTAATAGAAGGTACGGAATGTAAAGTGCCCACTACTGGCAACAGGAAGCACCCGGGCGCACCTGCTGAGATGATTAACACCAAAGACATTTTGTTTATCTTAGGCGGAGCATTTGTTGGCTTAGATAAAATTATTGCTAAAAGATTAAACATAGGTAACACCATTGGGTTTAATGCTAAAATAGATAATAACAGCACAGTACCACTTAATAAAGTAGAACCCGACGACATTATTAAATTTGGCATTATACCAGAGTTTATCGGAAGAGTACCAGTGTACGCAACGTTAGATGAATTAACAGAAGATGAATTAATTAGAACAATCACTGAACCTAAAAATAGCATAGAGCGACAATTTCAGGAACTATTTTTATTAGATAAAGTTGAATTAGAAATCACAGACAGTGCCAAACGTGCTATTGCTAAAGAGTGCATAGATAAAAAGTTAGGGGCACGTGGGCTACGTAATATAATGGAACGGACCTTGTTACTAACACAATTTGAATTACCTTCTTTGCGAGAGCAGGGAGTTATAAAAATAGTATTGACAGACGATACTATAGCTAACCACAGCCAACCAATATACGTCTACAAAGGAGACGAGCAAACCAACCATGTATAACCAAAGATCACGACCACCACGTCCTGTAAGATTAAGCGCAACAGCAGAACTAAGACAATCATTTTTAACAAATGATCAGATAAAATACAAACACAGCCAAGTACGATTACATAACTCCGATGGTACTCTTGTTGGAGTAGTAAATGTTAATCAAGCATTAGACATGGCCTCTGACGAAGGATTAGATTTGGTATGCACGGTGCCTAATGCCGTACCCCCTGTTTGCAAGATTGTTGACTTTGGTAAGTTCATTTATAATGAACAAAAACGTCAACAAGAAGTAGAAAAGAAACAACGCGAAAGCAGAGTAGATGTTAAGGAAATTCAATTTAGACCCAGCATTGACGAACACGATTTTGAAACTAAAATAAAGAAAATAAAAGAGTTCTTAGAAGATGGAGATAAGTGCAAAATTGTTATTCGATTCAGAGGAAGAGAAATGAGCGATACTAGTAAGGGCTACGATATTATTAATAAAATTATCGAACTAATAGATATTGCCCAAGTTGAAGGCCGCCCAGATATGAATGGAAATAGGATGATTGCTACTATTATTAAGAGCAAACGGCCTTGACTTTACCAACAGAACCATGTATAAATATAAATGTAAAACGCCATTAGGGTTTTACATTTAACCTCGCTTAATAAGGAGAAAAACTATGAACGCATTAACACGTTTTGACACAACAGCAATTAGCCAGTTGAATAGAGCTTTAGTGGGCTTCGACAGAATGTTTACAGACTTCGAACGCATCGCTGGCGCAACCCCTGGAAATTATCCCCCATACAATGTAATTAAAACTGGAGAAGATGACTACGCAATCGAAGTAGCCGTTGCCGGGTTCAGTATGGAAGAAATTGACATTGAGTTGAATAATAACCAATTAACTATCACTGGTAAACATAATCGTGGAGAGCAAGAGGGAGTTGAATACTTACATCGTGGCCTAGCATTTAGGGACTTTGTTCGTCAATTTACTTTAGCTGATCACGTTGAAGTTACTAATGCTCAAATCAAAGACGGTATTTTACTTGTAAACTTACAACGTATTTTACCTGAAGCACTTAAACCACGTAAAATTGCTATTTCGGCAATTTGATAATAACACAGGGGCAACCCTGTGTTTCTTTAATTATAAATATCATATATGACAACTGAAACCGCCACCATAGCTAAAAAAGAAACTAAAGTTATTATTAAAAAACCTAGTATGTTTAAGGTTATTTTTGAGAATGACAATGCTACTCCCATGGAGTTTGTTGTGGAAGTATTGATGAAAATTTATCACCACGACCAGGCTAGTGCAACGCATATCATGACAGAGATTCATGAAAAAGGCAAAGGTGTTGCTGGATTATATACATATGAAATAGCAGAACAAAAAGCAGGAGAAACTGTAACGTCTGCTAGAATGAATGGATTTCCGTTGGCAGTAACCGTCGAAGCAGAATGAACAGAGCAGTTTCTCACTTAAAGTCTTTATGGGCTCATGCCCATCCAGATTCAAAAAGACTACAATTTATATACCTAATAGGTCTGGGATTAATTCCATTTACAATCTTATATGCACCATTCAGGGAATGGTTGGGATTTGGTTGGTGGTTCCTGATGTGGATTTATGTAATACAATACTTTGCAATTAAATTTGACACCGTAGTTTATCATAGATTATTTGCACATAATTTATATACTGTCAAGCCTTGGTTTGAACGTGTACTAGTATTGATAAGTCCCTTGCTATTACAAAGCTATCCTGCAGGTTATTCATGGCTTCATTTACGTCATCACAAGTACGCTGACCAAGAAGGCGACCCGCATCCTCCCGTTAGTAAAAATAGACGTCGTTGGAATAATTTACTGTTTCCGTTTTTAACTGAACCAGGCCCAGTAGAATACAAGTTAGTATTACCTTTAATGAAACGACCATTACAGACATGGATTATGAAATACTATTGGCCTGTTACTATATTGTATATTGTCCTAATAGGATTAATCAGTTACAAGTTTTTGTTTATATGGCTAATGGGTACACAGTTAGCTACGTTTGGTGGCGCAAGGTTCAACACTTATGCACATCAAAATGATAAAATGGCCATGGATGATATGCATATTAAAAATCCACAAGTTCATTCAGCAGTTAATCTTAAGAACTCATGGACAGTTTTATTAGGTGGTAGTGGTGAAAAATATCATTACATGCATCACACATATCCTCGACGTTGGAATTTACATCCTGAATCTGATCAAGGCAAACTAGACCAGAACGCATGGATAATTGACAAGCTAGTAAGAATTGGCATTGCAGAAGTAAAAACACCAATATGATATTCTTGGACTACTATAAAAAAATCTACAATAATCAACATGTGGCCGGATTCCGTTTGCAAGTCATTTACCACATCGGTATGCTGATTTTATTGAGTAGTATTTTTATTGAACCATTCAGAGAGTGGTTGGGATTTGGGTGGTGGTTCTTATTATTAGTATTCATTGTACAACGTGTATGCGGCCAATACTCTACATTATTTTATCACAGAATGTTGGCACACAATCACTTTACAGTTGTACCTTGGTTTGAACGATTAGTTGTATTAATGAGTCCGTTTGCCCTGCAAGGATATCCTGCAGGTTATGTTGTTGTACACTTAATGCATCACAAGTATGCTGACCAAGAAGGAGATCCGCATCCCCCAGTTAGTGCTACCCGTAAGCGTTGGGTTAACCTAGTGTTTCCTTTTTTACACGACAGTAAAGAATTAGAACTCAAACTGATTATCAAATTCATGAGAAGGCCAGCGCAGAAATTTATTACCAAGTATTACTGGCATATGGTTGCACTTATTACTGTGTTATTCTGTATTGTAAATTATAAACTATTGTTTATTTGGTTAGCTGGTACACAACTTGGTATCTTTATGGGTTATATGCTAAACACCTACGGACATAATCCGCCCGATAGTAAATTATATTTCTGGAAACATTATCGTGGTGATATTGATAGCACACATAAAGCAGTTAATTTACCAGGCTGGAGTTTACCAGGCCGCGGCGAAAATTGGCACTATGTGCATCATACATATCCTAATCGTTGGAATTTTCATCCCCAAGCAGAGCAAGGCAAGCTAGATCAAAATGCATGGATAATAGACAAGTTAGTAAAACTTGGTATAGCAGAAGTTAAAACGCCAGCGTAACATGGATCAACTAAAAGAACATCACGTAGATGCAGTTAGACTTCAGACTCTTTACCTATTAGGTATCGGTTTGTTATTGACTGCTATACTCGTTGAACCATTCAGGGAATGGTTGGGTTATAGCTGGTGGTTCCTGTTAATGGTATTTGTCATACAACGCATAGCAGGACAATATGGTACACTAGTTAATCATAGATTTTATGCACACAGTTACTTTAGTGTGCCACGTTGGTTAGAGCTAACTATTGTTGCATTGTGTCCTTTATTTTTACAAGGATATCACACTGGTTACGTATTGATACACATCACCCATCACAAATACAGTGACCGAGAAGGTGATCCGCATCCTCCCGAAGATACACATGGACGAAATAGACTTACTGCATTGTTGTTTCCTTTCATGCATCAGTCAGGTCCACTAGAATGGCCACAGTGGAAACTAATTATAAATCATATGAAACGACCCGGCCAGAAAACGTTAACACAACATTACTGGAAATTTGTATTAGGAATTACATTTGTTCTTGCACTAATTGATTATAAGTTAATCCTAATATGGGTTATGGGAACACAGTTGGCTATCTTTGCGGCCGCTGTACTTAATACATTTGGCCATAACCCTGCCAATAGTAAACTATATTTTTGGAAGTATATACATCCTAGTCAAGGACTACAGAATCATAAAGCGGTAGATTTGCCTGGTTGGTGGTTTGGCCGCGGCGAACAGTATCATGGAACACATCATTGCTTTCCGCAACGTTGGAATTTTCATCCAGATAGCCAGCAAGGAAAAATAGAACACAATGCTTCTATTATAAATTGGTTGGCAAAAGTAGGACTTGCAAAAGTTAATACTTGATAGTATAATTAACTATTAGAGAGACACAAAATGAGAATAATCGACGACGTTAAACTTGATTTCAAAGACGTGCTGTTCGTACCTAAACGTAGCGTATTAAAAAGCAGAAAAGATGTAGATTTAAATCGCACGTTTAAATTCAAACACAGTAACACAGTATGGACCGGCGTTCCAATTATGGCCGCAAACATGGATGGCGTTGGTACATTTAGTATGGCCCGAGCGTTAAATGAATATGGTATGTTTACTTGTTTTGCAAAAAGCTACGACCTTGACGACTTTGTACAAAAATCAGGCAACTTGCTACACTACAATAACAATGTTGCAGTAAGCTCGGGCACCAGTGACAAAGACTGGTCCAAGCTACAACAAATTTTAAATTCATTTCCTGAACTGAATTTTATTTGCATTGACATTGCTAACGGATACAGCGAACACTTTGGAGACTTTGTTGCCAAAGTCAGAGCACGGTATCCCACACATACAATTATTGCAGGTAATGTTGTTACTGCTGATATGACCCATGAATTAATATTACGAGGAGCAGACATTGTCAAAGTCGGAATTGGCCCGGGATCGGTATGTACAACTAGGATACAAACTGGGGTTGGCTACCCGCAACTTAGTGCGATTATTGAGTGCGCTGATGCGGCACATGGTCTTGGCGCCCATATCATTGCTGATGGTGGTTGCACTTGTCCAGGCGATGTGGCTAAAGCAGTTGGCGCCGGCGCAGACTTTGTTATGTTGGGCGGTATGTTAGCTGGACACATGGAAGGCGGCGGCACAATAGAAAATGGTAACGTTACATTTTACGGGATGAGTAGCAAAGACGCACAAGAAATACATGGCGGATTTAAAGATTATAGAGCAAGCGAAGGCCGCGCAATTACAATGCCATTTCGAGGTACAGTAACCAGTACCGTAAATGAAATATTAGGTGGATTGCGTAGCACCTGCACTTATATTGGTGCACCTACGCTTAAACAGTTGAGCAAGTGTACTACATTTGTCAAAGTCAATCGTCAAATTAATGACGTATTTTTAAAGTAAGGAAATATTATGGATATGGATCAAGCGGCAGTTTTTTTAGCCGGAAGCATACTTACCGGTTTGGGAATGATAATTGTGGCGGCTACTATTGTTGCTATTAATAACGTAGTTTCAAAATACTGGAAGCCCGTTAGAATATTTACAGCAGATAGTTGGGCATCAACTCCAAGATACGTAACTCTAGAAGAATATAAAGAATATCAAGACAAACTGGCGGCTTCGGAAAAAATTGAACCCGTTATTGTAGATAATAGTACTATGGATGCCCGTAAAAGTTCTAAGAGTAAAATTCAGTGATTGACCAAACCGGATTTTTAACCGGTAAGAAATTTCTAATTACAGGTGTACTTTCTACTAGGTCAATTGCCTACGGCATTGCAAAGGCATGCCATGCTCAGGGCGCCGAACTAGCATTTAGTTACGTAGGCGAAAGGTTTAAGGATCGCATTACAGAATTTGCATCTGACTTTGGATCTAACCTAGTATTTGAATGTGATGTGTCTAGTGATGAGCAAATTGCCAAGTTAATGACAGATCTAAGTCATCACTGGACTTCTTTTGATGGACTAGTACATGCTATAGGATTTGCTACAAGAGAATCAATTGCCGGAGATTTCTTAGACGGACTCTCTAGAGATTCATTTAGTATAGCGCATGATATTAGTGCATATAGCTTTCCAGCATTGGCTAAAGCTAGTTTACCATACTTAAACGATAATGCCTCATTTCTTACATTGACTTATATCGGCTCCGTTCGAGCAATACCCAATTATAATACAATGGGATTAGCTAAAGCGAGCCTCGAGTCGTCAGTACGTTACCTGGCAAAATCATTGGGATCGCGTGGAAAAGGGTACAGAGCCAATGGTATTAGCTCTGGTCCTATAAAAACACTGGCCGCTAGCGGAATTAAAGATTTTAGTAAAATTCTTAATGTCGTAGCAGAAAACTCACCAATTGGCCGCAACGTGACAATTGAAGACGTGGGCAATGTAGCGGCATTTTTAATGAGTGATTTAGCGGCAGGTATTACTGCTGAGATAACTTATGTTGATGGCGGCTTTAGCCATTCGGTAGGAAGCCTAACTTAGTTTACTCCCAAAATCCAATAAATAATGGATACGGGAGAATTATAGTGGCAAATATTATTGGCGCAGGCGCGGCGGGCAGAATACCTTTTTATAATGTACAAGGTACAGATATAGTAGCATCTAATGCGGCATTGGCATGGAGCAATATAACATCTACATTAAAATTAGTAGCAGGTAAAGTAGAAATTATAAGAACTACATACGATACTACATTAAGTAACGGTTATTATTATCAACAGTCGCATACTAATCAGCTTTCAGGAAACACATTAACAGCAGTTAGAACTCGTGGTACCGCCGCCGCCCCGGGCGCAGTTTTGTCAGGTGATGTCTTAGGAAAAATACTCTTTGCAGGATATGATGGGATCACTGCACAACCAGTTAGTTTTATCCAAGCAGTAGTCGATGGCTCCGTTGCTACCGGTAATATATCCGGAGGATTGCAATTCGGTGTCAGAAGTGGTAACAGCTCGATTGTAGCGGCACAGTTAAACAAACTAGGACAATTTGGTGTTAATACTCTTACAAATTATAGCGGCACAGTTTTAAATATTTCATCGACGGGTATTGTAGCAGTTAATTCAGCTACAACAATGTCGTTGGCCAGTGGCGGCGCCATGTCAATTATCCCCAATGGCGCATTGACATTAAAGTCCGGATCTGCCGCACCCGGCGGCATTTCAATAGCAGTAAACGGCACTACATTGATTAATCCTAGCGGTACTGTTACTATAAGTGGAACGGCTGTGGCCGTTAGTCCTAGCGGCAATATTACACTAAGCCCTAGTGGTAATGTAATATTGGGAGCAATTTCCAAAGTAAAAGTCACAGGTGGAACCCCAGGCCAAATGATAGTTACAGACGGTACTGGCAATCTAACCTTTTCAACTGCTCCGCAGACATCAACAACATTACAGCAATTAACAGATGTTACTATATCTGTGCCAGTAGTAGGACAAGTAATTAAATTCAACGGAGCACAATGGGTCAATGGCAGTGATGCAACAGGAGGTGGTGGGGGCGGCGGATCAATGGCGTCAAGAACCACTGTTTCCGGAACATCAGCGGCCATTACCAATGGTGGCATGACAAATATAACCATACCTGCATTTAAAGGATTTAATCTATATAAAATTACAGTTAGTAATCCTGCATGGGTAAGAATGTATTCTAGTGCCGTGGCACAGGCAATAGATACTACTGCTGACCAAACTAGACTTGGATGGAATTTACTAGGCAGATCGATATCAACTGATCCAAGTCCCAGCGCAGGCGTATTAGCAGAAGTAGTTACTACTACAATAAACGAAACTGTTTCTTTTAGTCCAGCAGTTATCTGTTATAATAACGATCTTGTGGTATCTAGTAATACATATATTACAGTTCAAAATTTAACAAACACAAACGGCTCACAGGCCTTTACCGTTACTTTAACTTTACTACAAACTGAAGCATAACATGTCTGAATTACAACCACACGAAATATTAGAAGAATACGAAGTTACCCTCAACGATAAAACTGACCTTGATCAGTTTTATAAGGACATGGAACAACTAACAACTGGGTTGCATAGAGTATGCCCTAATAGAATAGTTGAATGTGTTAACCGCCGATCAATCAGCAAGACAACGAACTATATGCTTAATAGTGTAGAAGTGGCCAAACTTGCGTTGGATCCGAGAGTAATGAATATTGATTTGGCTCCTAACTTGCGTGGACTAATAAAAAAATTAAATTGGCTTGCATCGCAGACATCTACTAAATGGAATAAAAGCGATACAACAACCAATGATATGAAACCATGGGGCTTGCTCAGAGTAATTAATGGAACAAATTACGGAGCACAAGGCCTTTCGGCTTGGGGTAGTGCTAATTATCCTAATGTCACTGCTACTGTGAACACTACTAGTTCAGGAAGAAATGTTGATGTGATTATAATCGACGAAGGTCACCCTGACTCAGCTCACCCCGAATTTGCTAAGAATCCCGACGGCACAGGCGGCACCAGAATAGTTAGGTATAATTGGTTTCAACATAATGCAGAAATTGGCCGCGGCGCCAATTCAACATATAATTATGCATATCAGGGTTCTGGACATTCAACGCATACATCGTCGACAGTAGCAGGCAATACAATGGGCTGGGCCCGCGATGCAAATATATACAATTTAGATTTCACAACAGTTGACGAACCAATGGATTATGTCAGGATGTTTCATAAGTATAAACCTATTAATCCAGAAACAGGAAGAAAAAATCCTACTATTGTTAATAACAGTTGGGGATATTATAGCGGCGGTGGTAGTGCATCACAGATCAGTAGAGTTATATACAGGGGAACAACATATACTCCTGTTACAGGTCCTCCAGCACCGACTGGCGTTAGTGGAGTATACGGAAATACCGGTACTCCGTCTGCAGAATTAGTATCGTTTATTAACAGCGGCCAAACAATTACCAGCGACGGAGCCAGCATACAAGTGCAAGCTCTTACTGATAATAATCTACCAAGTAGTCCTGCAGGATTACAATATTTTTCTACTGCTCCTACGGTAGGCAATAATGATGATGGTTACTGGAGAATAGATTTACCATTTATTATAAGTTTTCTAGGCGCAGGCCAAACATCAGTATATGTAGGAACAAATGGGTATCTTACTTTTGGCAGTGGTAGTACGGTATATACTAATCTTTCTCCGTCAAATCCAGCTGGTCCGAAGATAATGTTAACCGCAGGCGATAATAGTGTTCAAAGAATATATTACGGACAAGAAGGTTCTAGTAATGATAGAACATATAGAATATATATCGAGGGTACTAGTAGTTGGTCCGGGACAACTGGATCACCGAATCAAATATACGAATATACTTTTTATAAAAATTTCCCCACACGAATAGATTTAAAGGTAGGAATCAATGCCAAGGTACAATCAAATACTTCTGGATTTACTTCCGCTGAATTGTTTAATTGGCATTTTATAACAGGTCAGAATTTTCCTGCCAAAGTAATAAGCGTTGATGTCGACTATGAAGATGCCATGGCAGAAGGCATAATAACAATGGGCAGTGCCGGTAATAATGGGTGGAGACACGATTTAGTGTCGGGCCCTGATTATAATAATACTGTTACAATTGGCGGACAAGACATATATTATGAACAAGGATCTAGTCCTAATTCGGCTGGCACTGATTCTACTAGAGTTTGTATCGGCGCAATTGATCACGGATCATTGGAAAAGAAAGCATACTATAGTGATACTGGTCCAGGCGTAGATATATGGGGTCCAGGCAGTATGATAATGGGTGCGTTTTTAAATGCATCTTATGTGACACCGGCGGTTCCAGATCCAAGGAACTCGGCTTTCTATCTTAACAAGTTAAGCGGAACGAGTATGGCAGGTCCAATGGTCTGCGGTATGTCGGCCTGTATCTTAGAACAGTATCCACATTGGACTAATTATGAATTGAAGAAGTATCTACAAACCACTGCCACCATAGCAATGGAAGACACTACACCGGTTACTTCTGCAAATTACAGAAATGCATTATGGGGTAGTCAGAAATTTTATCAAACATACAAGTACGAGCGTAATACTACCGGAGTTCTTTGGCCAAATTCTACTAGAAATATTTCATTGAGAGTGACTAGACAGCCGGATGCCAATACTGCATATTGGCCGCAGGTTACTGCGTCAGGAGCCATATACCCACGCCGTATATTGGGCAAAAAATAATTGGTTGACAATTAATTCATTTAATTATATAATAGCAATTCATTTAAAGGATTGTTGTGCCAAAGTGTTATCAACTAATTGGAGTTCCTGCCGCTGGCAAAAGTACTTGGTATAAAAATCAGGGCTGGCTGGGCGAGGATAAAAAGGATCACAAGTATGTTAGTACTGACCAGCATGTTGAAGGATATGCTGAGGATCAGGGCAAAACCTACAGTGAAGTCTTTGAAGAATACATGCCCACCGCGGTCAAACAAATGATGGTTAATGTTAACATGGCCGCGGCCTTGCAATTGGATATTGTTTGGGATCAGACTAGCACTACTGTTAAAAGTCGTGCTCGAAAGTTTAACGCATTACCAGAGTCATTGAACTACGAGCATATCGCCGTTGTATTCCGGACTCCGGAACGTAGCGAGTTGGATGTGCGTTTGGCTAGCCGTCCCGGCAAGCATATTCCAAAAATAGTCATTGACGATATGATTGCAAATTGGGAAGAACCAACTCTATTAGAAGGCTTTAAAGAAATTTGGTACGTTTGACATTATGGCAAAGTGATGTTATAATATCACATTAAACAATAAAAGGTATCATATGGCTGGCAAAGCAAAATCAATTTACTTAACAGTAACCAAAATTGGTTCAATGAAAACAGAGTTTCACAGGATGTTTTTTGATGCCAAAGCATATAATGAATATGTTAAGTCGGACGAGTTCAAGGCCACGTGGCCAGTCGAAGAGTATAATATTGTAAAAGAAACTTATTAAAGAAAGGAGTATGGTATGGCTTACAACAATGGAAATCAGTATGACCAAGAAGCAGAATATGCTAAAAAGTCTATGACAGAATTGATTGCTATCCGTACTCAGTTTGAGTTAGCAGTAATTAATTACCCGAATGGCCCTAAGATGTTTAACGAACATCTTGAGTGGGTCAAACTGAAAATTGCAGAAAGAATTGGAAGGAAATAATATGCCCTCAGTATTTTTAGTCAGTGACACACACTTTGGACACATGGGTGTCTGTAAGTTTACCCGTAACGACGGGGTAACCAAATTACGACCATACGACACGCCCGAAGAAATGGACGAAGATATGATTGCAAAATGGAACGCCAAGGTCAAGCCCACAGATAAAGTGTACCATTTAGGCGATGCAGTTATTAACCGCAAGTCCTTAAAGACATTAGGCCGCTTAAACGGCGACAAAGTTTTGATTCGTGGTAACCATGACATCTTTCGTGATGATGAGTACCGAATGTACTTCCGTGAATTACGTGCATACCACGTGATGAATGGAATGATATTAAGTCATATTCCGTTACACAGTGATAGCATGGGTCGTTTTGGTACTAACATTCACGGACATACTCACGCAAATCGTGTGCGTAAAGCTCGTGGTGTAGATGCACGTACAGGAGAAATTTTGTACAGTGATGAAATTGATCCACGTTACCATTGCGTTTGTGTTGAACAAACTGACTTTGCACCTATTTTGTTTGAAGACGTTATAGCACGTATTGAAGCAGAAGGCGGAAGTGTAGGATTCAAGAACGGAAACGGCCCCACTATGTAGGTTGACAGTAAATCCAATTAATTGTATAATGTGGATACTATGAAATTTTACCTAGAGACAACTAAGTGGGCCGATTCTGTTCCCAATCACGTATACTTGCTGTCGGACGATAAAAGCAAAGCATACGGGTACGTAAGGCATGGGACCGACTTTGTTTTTACGTTTTCAAAGCCCTTTGGGTTTGGGACAAGGGGAAGAAAATTTGAAGAAGTAGCTAATACTTTTAACTACAATTTAGAGCCCGAAATAACTAATACTGAAGTACTAGCCGATAACCCATCAAAAGTATGGACTATTGCAGGGTCAAAAGGTAATACTTATACAGTAACTTTAAAAGGTAGTACTTTATCATGCAGTTGTCCCGGGTACACTTATCGCCGTAATTGCAAGCATACTGAATCTGTTGCATAAAAACAACAGTTTTTTTGGTTGACAATTAATTGGATTAATTGTATAATATACTCATGGACAGTAAAAAAGTATACCGCAAAAGACGTCAGGACCGCAAACATGCAGTCTACGTAATCACGAATGTTGTAACAAAACAACAGTATATTGGCATTACTGTGGTGTCAGACACAGTACAGAAATCATTGAAAGTACGTATTCAAAAACACGTTCGTCGTGCATTGACAGAAAACAAAGATTGGGAATTGTGCAAGTCAATTCGTGAACATGGCACATTGGCTCATACTTACGGTCTTGTAGAAATCCTACGTGGCCGCAAGCCAGCCCATGCTAGGGAACGTGAATTGATTCGCAAGCATAATCCAGCATTGAACAGCCATTAAATTGGTTGACAATAAATCCAATTAATTGTATAATATACACATAGACAGCAACAAATAGGAGTTAAAGATGGCATACGTTTCCCAGGATTTGAAGTCAAAGCTGACGCCTAAGATCAAGGCTATCTGTAAAAAGTATGGTGTCAAGGCCAGTATTGCAGTTCGCAATCATATGACTCTTGTGCTAAATGTCAAGTCCGGCAAAATTGACTTTATTACTGATTACGGTGACACTCCGGAATCCCGAGCTGATGCTAAAAAGTTCGGCATTCAAGTTAACCCTTATCACTACAAAAGTCATTTTGTTGGCAATGCCAAAAACTTCTTAAGCGAAGTTATCCCTGCTATGAATAACGGTAATCACGATAACAGTGATATCCAAACTGACTACTTTGATGTGGGTTGGTATGTTGACGTTAATATTGGCAAGTGGAATAAGCCTTACACCGTTGAATCAATTTAATTGACATAAATTGGTTTTGGTGTTATAATTAATACTTAGAAACAAAAGGAATTCACAATGAGTTATGTAATCGTTGCAAAAGGTACTGGTCTTATCGTAACAGATGGTCCTAACAAGACCCGTGCTTACAAAACTTTTGGTGCCGCAAAGGCCACTAGAACTCGTTTGTGCAACAAAGCAGGTTGGACAGAAAACCAACTGAACATTGTGGACCGTGCTACCTACACCGCACCTAAAATTACTGTAAAGAATTTGATGTCGGGTAAGCCTGTAGAAATCGATGCAGACACTCCTTGGTGTTGCAATCCTGCTAGTGAAACTTATTGGAGCATGTAATTAAATTGCATCGCAATAAAAGAATTAATTAATATGGGTAAATATATGAATGACACTATTACAAGAAATGCTATGGCTAGCAATAAAAGGCCTTGCTTACATAGCCATCGGGTATACTCTACATCAAATCGGAATTCAATTAACCCATCCAGGTTTTTGGATAGTAATAGCATTAACTTTAACTTGTGATCTCACTAGCATATGGTACAGTAACGCAAGAATTTTCAGACTACTAACAGAGATTGAAACAGATGGCCACAAAGAAACCCAAGTACCCGACCGTTAACGTATTCATTGCCAGTGCTATGGCATATAGGATTAATAATGGTTATGTTAACGGATACGAACAAGATCCGGCTACACAAAAATCAAAAATTCTCAATAAAGACATAATGCAAACTGCATTGCAGTCCGACATTGAATTTAATGCCGATGACATTTCTATTGGAAATGAAATGTATGAACATTTTAAAGGTATCTTGTTTAAAGGTATAACAAATCGGCTTAACAATTTTGAAACAGCAATATCACAACTTATTGTTAAAGATGAATTGTCTAGATTTGAATTCGGTATCGTTGCAAGTCTCGGCAAAGTGTATAACACAGATATAAAAAGAGAAAAAGATCGCGACAATATCTCAAGTGTGGGAAACCGAAGCGAATACATTTCTACAACGGCTTTGACTAAAGCAACCTTTCTTTTGGACATCAACATATTGACAAGTACCTTGCTTCCGTTGTATAATTGTTGGACGGTGACAGCAAAAACTGTGGAAAATAATTTAGTTGGATTTTATATGAAAACAGATCCAATTACATATATCGGCAAAAATGTAAAAATTCGGTGCCGTGTTAAAGATCGAAAAGTTAGTAGAGATGGATTTAAAACTACTTACTTAAATTATGTTAAACTACTCTCGGAGGCGCAATGAAGTATTAGAAAAACAATAAGGTTTTCGAAATAGTACAGTTTTATTTTAATTTAAGAAAAGGAACATGATAATGTTTATCATTTATAAAGAAACAAAGCAACCGCACAATGCGGTTTATGTGGCAGAAGATGCCTATAAAGGTCCTGCATGTGCGTATGCAGGTGCTGAACCCGGTTGTGTTTATGAGGACCGCAAAGACGCGGAGATCGACGCAAGTTGGTTGTACCGTAGTAGCTCGGCCGTGTACCGAGTAGTAGAGCTGACTAGCAAAGCGGCCTAACATGAAGGTCGGCCAAAGCTATAGTCGATGTGTCAGGGACATCGTTGACGGCACAGTAAGCATTGACGATGTCCTTGTAGTTATTAGTCGCACGGATTTCGATCCGCACGACGACGAGCAGTGGAGTGGCATTTGGCAAGGCTATCGTGGGCGCCATGGCCTCAGTAACCCCGAGTGGTATGACTACCCCGAAGAAGATGAATCTAAGTTCCGTAGTGTAAGTATTATGCTATGGGATGACGGCAAATTGCATCAACCACGTAAATTTGGCGCCGGTGCTCATCGTAGTCGCGAAGTCTGGCTTGACGTAATTCCATCAGACGGCGATTCTGTAACTAATGTTGCAGTTAAAGAAGCATGGAATACTTATCGAGTGCTCAGAGAATTATCCAGATGAACGAAACTATTAAAGCAACTATTAAAGCAGGTGCAGACATCCACGCTGGCGACGGCGGCTATAGTATAGGCACTAAAGAAAAGTATGACGAATTTGTTAAAGGCCGCAATCAATCGTTGGGTCAAATGCGAATTAAAGAACTTGCGATACAAGCTGGCCTGATTGCTCCTTACGGTAGTGATCATGAAGGGTTGCGTGATTTTGATTATAGAGAATTCGCCAAGTTGATTGTGCAAGAATGTCTAGCACAGGTTGATAAAGTAGATGAAGTGTGCGAGGATGATGCAGAAAAACTAGGTATATCTTGGGTCGGCTATGCAATTGCAAAACATTTTGGAGTCGAAGAATGAACGGTACACCCACAAGCAGTGGTACGGGAATAACGGGCTTCATTGAAATCTTTGAGGGTAGACTTAACAAAATGAAGCTACACCTTAAAGAAGAATTAAGCAAAGCCAAAGGTGAACGAGACCGTAAAGCCATACGCAGGATTACTGCTGATGCAAAGAAACTAAACAAGACACTAAAAGAAATGCGTAATGCTAATATCAAACTGTGTCCACATTGTGGAGAAAAGTTATGAACGAACGGTTTAGAATGTTTGGCTGGGTACCAGATGGTACTTATGAACATGCTGACCACTTGGTTAGATATTGCATAGTGGACGGTAATCCTGTAATCACTATCGCCAAGCTATGGGTAGACCAAGGTGGTCCCCAGGACCTAGATCAATACTACAATCAACCGTGGGGCACATTCCCCGTTATGCCCACTAAACCAAAGAAGTAAGTATCATGAACAAACGAATTCAACAACTTGCCTCAGAGGCTGAATTAGAACTTACAATTGAGACAAAAAAGTTTGCCGAGTTGATTGTCAAGGAATGCATGAATCAAGTAAGAGAACAATATCTGCCCGTGCTAGAAGATGAACTTATGATGAAGGACACGCATCGGGATGGTTATGTCCAGTGCGGGGTTGATAGTTATGTAGCGATTAAAGAACATTTCGGAGTTGAAGAATGACTTGGGATTTATTTTGGGGATTCTTGGCAGGATACATAGTGGGTGTGCTATACATGGCATACCGTTCAAATATAGATTCCAGGACAACTACAGAATGAACCAACTGGAACAAAGCCGGATCTATCTTAGGCAATACCTGCGGGCAAGGCGTGACACACCATGGATTGTGCATGACAGCATGACAGCTCGCGCTGTGGATAGCCTACAGGATTTGGCTGGCATGGCGGGAGATTGGAACACCAACAGGCCGTATTGTTATTACTATTACCCACAGAAACATTTCGGAGTTGAAGAATGAACGAACAAATGAAACATTGGTCTATAGCATTTCCTGGCGAATTCGGCCAAGATGTTGTAGAGACATGGACAGAAGATCAAATCATCAAATCATATTACACATATTGGTCAACTAAAATGCTTGAAAATAATCATAAAGCAGAAATTAGTCGTGAACGATGCATAGAAGATTGGTGCACCGTTCATTGGGCATGGGCAGTTGAGGAGCGTAAGTAATGAAACTATCGGTTGTGGTCGAGCAAGATGGAAAAAGTAAAACAATCTGCACTTGGGAACAAGAACCTTGTGTTCCAACAGGTGAGGTCAAAGATGTTACCGAAGAGGTATTAGCGGAGATTAACCGGTGGATTAAAATACATTTCGGAGTTGGAAAATGAACGAACGAATTCGAGAACTTGCTCTACAGGCTCAAAAAGTTGTTGGATATACTGATGGTGGATATACAGAAATCAAAGCATTAGACCAGGAAAAGTTCGCCGAGTTGATTGTTAGGGAATGTGCTAAGATTGTTACGGATGCAGTAGATCACTGTGAACCCGCAAGCACCTATGCGGATAAGATTAAACAACATTTTGGAGTTGGAAAATGAACGAACGAATTAGAGAACTGGCTGAACAGGCTGGTATTGCTGTGTGGGGTGATGCTGTGTATATGTATCATCCAGGTAATACCTTGGACTCAACTGTTATGACAAAGTTCGCCGAGTTAATTGTGAAAGAATGTTTGAAAGAATCTATGGATGAGATTGTTGCCGATGAAGAAATTGCTCAGGAAAAAGATCCATTAATTAGGGAATACCTGACAGGCAATAATCAAGGTATCGTAGATGCGGTTGTTAGATTTAGAAATCATTTCGGAGTTGAAGATGAATGAACGAATTAAACAACTTGCTGAACAGGCTACTACCTACATCGATCCTTCGGCCCATGATGGGGTGTGTTGGGACTTTGATAAAGAAAAGTTTGCCAAGTTGATTGTGCGAGAATGTATCTGGGCATTTGGTGAGACACGTACAGAGCCCAGTCTAGAAAAATATATTTTAGATCGTTTAGGAATCATCAAATGAATTTATTTAAAGATAATTTAAATGCAATTGTTCTAAGTAGCACTACTATGCGTAATAGGGCAGATAGTGATACACAACTAGAACAATTGGGCAATCGATTGGACCACGCAACTGCCGTAGTTAAGTTATGTACACGTAAAGAACGCAAGACATGGAAATATAAATTCTGGAAAAATAACAGAGATTACTTACTTAGATGCTGGCGCAACGATATTACTTTAAAAGACATAAAGATGAAAGAAACTTTCACTGGAACCAAGTATAACATTGACTATACTTGGTTTGAGCATTCTGATCCAGGCCAAATAGGAGATAAGTTTAGTTTTATGATAACCGATATGATTGAAAGAGTATTTGGCAATGTCAGAGTGGATACTGCTCTTGAAGAAGCTTTTACTAGACATAAAGAAGAACGTTTACGTAAAGGACAATAAAGTTAAGGGCCAATAGCTTAATGGTAAAGCAGTCGACTCATAATCGATTGAGTGTAAGTTCAATTCTTACTTGGCCCACCACATTAAAATACCCGTTTTATACGGGTATTTTTTTGACTGATAACATACACTTTAACTCTAGCCAGATTTACTGTAAATACATTAGAGCTCTGATTGTGGCTTATAACATGAAATATGACAAAACTACAAAAATACTTTTTAATCGCAATAGCTATGCCACTAAACTTAGTGGCCGCACCGATATCGGATTTTTCCTTTAAAAGCCCTGCATTTAATGGCATTGGCTACAGTAGTCACGTATTAACGATAGAAAATCAAGAATTTACTCGTCAGAAGTCTGTCCGTGATGCTATACAAGCCGCAATAGAAAAGGCCGCGGCAGACAAAAAGAATACCAATCTACAAAAGTTTCTAAACAATTTAGAATCTAGAATTTACGCACAAATATCACAAAATCTTGCAACAGCAATGTTTAAAGATGGTGGCGCTACTAGTGGTACTTTAAATTTTGAAGGTAATACTATTTTTTGGACTAAGGACGGAACAACTAGTGTAACATTGGTCGTAACAGATACAGTAGGAAATCAGACAACGATTGTCATACCATTGGGGCAGTTCCAGTTTTAAGATGATAAAAAGATTATTATATATTACAACCTTAGTGATATTAAACGGATGCGCGGTGTCGCAGTTTGCCGGCATTACAGAATCGGATCCAACGGTAACTACGCAACGCGAAGCAGTTAAAAAAGAATTTGCTAATATTCCGTTGCCAGCAAGTACGAAACCGCTAAGTGTGGCAGTATACAGTTTTGCAGATAAAACTGGACAACGTAGACCACAAGCTAACGTGGCCAGTTTAAGTTCGGCAGTTACACAGGGCGCCGAAGCATTTTTAATTAAAGCATTACAAGACGTTGGCGCTGGTAATTGGTTTGAAGTAGTAGAACGTGTGGGCGTAGATAACCTTACTAAGGAACGTTTAATAATTAGACAGATGCGCGAAGCCTATGAAGGTTCAAATGCTAAACCGTTAATGCCATTACAATTTGCAGGAATGATAGTCGAGGGTGGAATCATTGGATATGACTCTAGTACTACCAGCGGCGGCGCCGGTATGCGTATATTTGGAATTGGAAGACAAACTCAATGGAGCACAGATACAGTAACAGTCAGTTTACGTGCAATATCAGTTAACACAGGAAAAGTTTTAATGACAGTAAATGTACAAAAAACTATTTTAAGTACAGCAGATTCCGCTACAGCACTGAAATTTTTTGATGCTGGCACACAAGCATTCGAAGCTGAATTAGGTTTAACTATAAATGAGCCTGGCACATACGCAGTTAAATCAGCTATTGAAATGGCAGTAGTAGAATTGATTAAAGAAGGCGAAAGGAAAGGCGTATGGGAATACAGAAAAACTATAACATCAGTAACACCTCCAGTGATACTAAAAGAAGAAAAAATAATACCACCCGTAGTAGTGGAAACACCTGCACCGAAGACAGTTGTAGTAGTGCCTCCAGAGGTGAAAAATGAGTTGGTTCAAAAGAGCGGCAAGGAAGAATCCCCCGGCACCCAAACCGCACCATCACCCATATCACTCGAGTCCAATGGCAGAGAAGCACCTGCAGGAAGCAAAATTGACGGGCCCAAAGAACCAAAGCCAGCTGGAGGAGTTACCGAGCCTGCAAGTACCCCCATTAAAGAAACCCCAGTCGAGAAAGAAAACAAACCCGTAGCGGTGGATATATCGACTGGAGTTAAACCTAATACTAGTTTAGCAGGAATAACATTATTCCGAAAAATGAAACTTAAAGAATCAGGACACATCTATTCTGAACCAAATTTACAGAGTGCAACTAAGTTGTGGTTCGTTAAAGGAACCACATTATCAATTAGACAACTGGGCTTTGACGGTTGGCTAAAAGTTACAGACAGCGAATATAAAGGCGGATGGATACACATAGATCTGTTGGAATGAACAGAAACACAAATTAGAATATTTGTGAATTCAGAGATAAGGTAGGGAAGTACCAAAAGGGTATGGTGTGTTAAACTATCACATCATATATAACATATGACAACAAAACAAATATTTTTGTTAGGGTTAATATTACTGAGTCAAGCGTCACAAGCGGCAGACAACAGTATTTTTATTGACCAAGCAGGAGATAACGCAACAATTACGATGCTCCAGGACGGAGCCTCAAACAGAGTACGAGCTGTACAGGGCGTAGGCACAGGTAATACAACGCCCAGCAGACTTCGAGGCGATGGCCTTCTTTTAAGTATCCAGCAAATAGGATCTGGTAATATATTAAACATGGGAGTAGATACTACTACGGCCAATGGATCCAATGCAACTAATGTATTTTACAAAGTACAAGGCAATAATGCTATAGCTACTATAAACATTAATGGCGATGGCTTGGGACTTGCCGCAAGTCAAACATTGAGTATAGATCAAGATGGTAATGACTCACTGGCAACAATTAATATGCTAGGAACTAATAATTCGTTAACCGCAATACAAGCAGGCGGAGCCAATAATTCATTAAGTGCAGATATAAATGCAAGTGATGTAATAGCAACAATTAATCAAACTGGAGGCGGAGCCAACGCAACAATTTTAAATATGACCGGAGACAAAGGCCAGGTTGATATTGTTACAGTAGGAGCCAGCAATAGTACTACAATAACACAAAGTGGTGGCAGTACTTTAGGACATTATGCTAAAGTTGATATTGCCGGATCTAGTAATACTACGGTAATTAACCAGTCTGGAACTGTTGATTCTACTATTAATTTAAAAAGCGTTGGTAACGGAAACGTTACTACACTGACTAGCAGAAATTAAAGAACGCAAATGAAATTGCACAAACTATTTGGAGCCATAATACTATTGGCCAGTATATCATTGGACGCAGGCGCATTTGTTGGAAAAGTCACGGAACAAATTGCCGCCGTGTCTCAGATTCAGCGAGCAAAGTCCACCGTAGAAGGAACCAAAGGAGCCGGTATAGAAATGAATGATTCGATTAAAACAGGATCAGGAAAAGTTGGTATTACGTTTGAAGATGACACTAAGGTACAGATAACTGAAAACAGTAAATTAGTAATAGATGATTTTGTATATGATCCTAAAAGTAAATCGGGTGGTAAGCTGGCAGTTAAGATAGCATTAGGTACAGTAAGATATGCATCAGGCCAGGTAGCTAAAAATAATCCGCAAAATGTTGCAATAACTACACCCACAGCTACTATTGGTGTTAGGGGTACAGATTTTACAACAACAGTTGACGAAGTAGGAGCAAGTACAGTTGTATTGCTACCCAGTTGTCCAGCGCCAAGAACGGGAAGGACTGTAAAAGATATTGAATATGAATGTGTAGTAGGAGAAATTATAGTTACCAGCGATATGGGTACAGTAATTTTAAATAAAGCATTTCAAGCTACACGAATATCTAGTAGAATGAATGCTCCCACAAGACCAGTTATATTAAATTTTAGTGAAGATCAAATGAACAACATGATGTTATTTACAGCACCAAAAGAATTACAAGCCGCCGCCCGAGAAAGCCGAGGCTTTAAGAGCGCACTGGATATAGACTTCCTTAAAGAAAAAGGTTTGGAAAATGCGCTAGATGCTTCACAGAAAGAGTTTTTCGGTAATAGGCTAAGTCAGGATTATCTAACAACAACATCGTTCTTAGAAAATATATTTGATATGGTAGGCGGAGCCTTAAACGAAGACTTACTAAAAGACGTAGATAGTCAGTTACCAGATTGGAAAAGAAGTAGCGGCATACAAGTATTTAAAGATGAACTAGGATTAACCCTTTACAGAGATAACGGCAGTGACATTCAAAGTGTAACTATACCATTAACACAAAGTGCGATAATATATCAGACGCAGGGAAGTTTAGAATTTAAGAATCGTGTTAACTCTGGGAATAACACTATTATTACGTTGACACAAAAATAAGTAGTACTATGAAAGATTATATTAACGATTATATTATTGCAATAGTAATTTTTGTAATAGCGGTTTTATTTTCATTAAGAGCAGACGCAACAACTATTGGCCCGGCAATGAATGTCAGTGGACAGGGTAGTGACTATATATTTGTGTACCGAGGTAACAACCCAGCAGAGTTTGATGCACTAGCCACAATAGGAATTAATAATTTAAGTGGCTGGCTAGCGTCTTGTACAAGTCCGGAATGTTCAGGAACAACTTATATTGTAGACCATGCTACACTAAACGGCGACTTTTTGTATCTTTATACCAGCGACGGCAATGGCAACATAGCATGGCCAGATTCTGGCAGGTACTATAGTTTTAGTAGCCCGCCAGTCACAACTACAACAAATTCTCAGGGCTCTTCACTGTCAATGACAACTGGGCCTGGCACTAGTGTTATTACACAAGGACAACAAGCAAAAATAACATTGCATCAAAATTACACGGCGCCTAATAAATTAATTTATATAGATCAAATTGGTGACAATAACGTTATTACAATTGATCAAAAAGGACATGGAGAAATTAATTTAACTATGCAAGGAAATACCAATACTACTAATATAAATCAAGGAGGTATCGGTATAGGCCAGAATCAAATTAAAATGAATACACTAGGAGATACTAATACTATTAACGTAAATCAAGGAAGAACTGTCAATGGTACACCTGAGGGTTCAAATGGACATTATTTAGAAACAGATATGGTGGGTACTAACAACTCAATGACATTACAGCAGAATAACACTGGCGGTGTGGGCGGCCATTTTATGTCAACTTCTATTTACGGTAACCAAAATTCTATAGTAGCCAAGCAAAATGATAACGGAAATAAAATAATGTTCATCGATGTTAGTGGAAATAGTAATGTTGCTGACATTGTGCAAAAAGGCACTGGCCAGCACTATTTAGATCTTAAAATGAACGGGGCGCAAAATAATGCAGTAATAGTACAAGAAGGTACTCAGCCAAACAAAGCAACAATCGACATGACTAGAGGACTTGGAGGTCCAAACAATTTGGATCTAATACAAAGTTCAACTACCAATCCACTTAGCATTAATTTATTACAAACCTGTACCAATCTAGCTGGATGTGGAACAGTTATTATTCGACAAAATTAAAGATTGCTTTTTTTAAACAATTATGTTAGAATTACTCTATGACTGAAAAAATTATTAAAATTTTGAAACGTTTCTTTACTGGAAACGGTATCGTAATATTGATCCTATTAGGGTTAATATCATTAAGAGTATATGACCCATGGCCTGTACAAGTACTACGATTAAAGAGTTGGGACTTCCTCCAAACTACTTTACCAAAAGTACATAGTAACGATGTAGTAATAGTAGAGATTGACGAAAAGTCAGTGCCTAAATACGGACAATGGCCGTGGGATAGAAAAGACATTGCAGATATAATCGATAAACTACGTGCCGGCGGGGCTGGTATTATCGTGATACCAGCGGTGTTTAGTGAACCTGATAGGGCTAAGGGCGATGATGTATTAGCTAAAAAAATTAAAGAGAATGGTGTAGTAATTGCACAAACAGTTACTACACAAACTAAAAAGCCAGATGCACAACGTAGGGGAGTTGCTAAAGTCGGAGAAGATCCTGCTCCGTTTTTATATGCTTGGCCTGGCGCATTGAAACCAATTAACATACTTGCAAATAATGCAGACGGGGTTGGAGTTATTGCCAGTGCCCCTGAGCCAGACGGTGTTGTCCGTAGAATGCCAATGCTGGTTCGCATCCAAGATAATATCTATCCTAGCTTAACAATGGAAGCATTACGTGTAAGCACAGGTGATCCCAGTTATCAAGTAAAGGCCAGCGAAGCAGGAATAGAAGCCGTGCGTGTGCCACAATATGGAGCAGTAACTACTGACCCCACTGGTAGTGTATGGATGAACTGGAATTATGAGTTTGACAGAATTAGTGTAACTGATGATTTTAAGAAACGAGTAAAAGATAAAGTTGTTATCTTGGGTGTTTCATTAGAAGGTGTTGGCGGAGTTATTGCCACACCAACTGGCAGTGCGTGGTCACATGATATGCAGGCCTCGATGATTCAAACAATTGTTGATAAAAATAATATTCAACGTTATGCATGGTCTACTTTTATAGAATTATTATGTATTGTTGCCATTGGTATTGCAATAATTTATTTTGTGCCACGTGCCAGTGTGTTACTAACAGTACCTATTATTGTAGTTTTTATTGGATTATATTCTTATAGCAGTTATTACCTATTTACAGAACTACATCAGTTATGGGATTATAGTTGGCCAGTTGTAACCGGATTCATAGTTTGGAGTTACATTGTATTCAATAAGTTTGCCAAAGAAAATGCGTTAAAGAAACAAATTGCAAAACAGTTTGGCACATACCTAAGTCCTGCATTAGTTGCTAAATTACAAAAGAATCCAGAGCTATTGCAACTAGGCGGCGACGAGCGTGAACTAAGTATTATGTTCACTGACGTTCGAGGATTTACTACTATCAGCGAACACTATGGTAAAGATGTACAAGGCCTTACTAAAATCATGAACCGTTATATGACAGCAATGACTAAAAAGATCATTGACAATAACGGAACACTGGACAAGTATATCGGTGATGCACAGATGGCATTTTGGAACGCACCAGTTGATGAACCAAGACATGCACACATGGCCGCAAAGACAGCATTGGAAATGATGGGGAGTTTAGATGAGTTTAATAAACAAGTTGTGGCAGAAGGTGTGCCAGCTTTTGGTATGGGTCTTGGCATTAATAGTGCCGCCGTTGTTGTGGGTAATATGGGTAGCGATCAGCGTTTTGATTACACTTGTCTTGGCGACGGTGTTAATTTGGCGAGCAGACTCGAGGGTCAGTCTAAGCCGTATGGCGTCAAGATTGTTTTAGGACAACGTACAGCAGAATTAATTAAAGACGAGTACTATTGCTTAGAATTAGATTGTATTGCAGTTAAAGGCAAAAAAGAAGGTGTATACGTTTATACACTATTAGGCAATGCCAATGAATTAAGTATTCCTGAAGAAGATACAACAAAACATAATGCAATGCTTGAATTATATCGTAAGCAAAAATTTGATGCGGCTATACGTTCGACAAAAGAACTAATGGGTAAGTTCAACGGACAAATGGATCATTATTATGAACTATGGATTGACCGTTGTAAGGAAATGAAACAATCTACCTTGCCAGCTGATTGGGATGGCGTGTACAGGGCAACTAGTAAATGAACGTACTAATATTCGGCGGCGGCTCCAAATGGGGATCGGTGTTTACAACGTATATTAAAAGTCTAGGACACGATGTAGATGTGATATCTAGCTCAACAGGAAATATTAAATTTGATTGGAGACATTCAAATTTACAAACACTTACTGATACGCTAACACCGTTGCAACATAAGTCCTACGACTTAGTATTTTTTAATCAAAATGCAGGGGGCGGCCCAAATGATGTATGGTATAATAACACTCACACATTCCCAGTAGAAGCGTGGCAACAAGACTATTGGATTAATTGTCAGTTACCTTATTATGCTATTAAGTTATTAACATTATCAGACAATGCAAAAATTGGTTGGATGTTAACTGGATTAATAGATGGTAAACAAAAAGACATGTGGAAGTATGCAGGATACGCCGCTGTTAAAAGCACAAACATACATATCATGCGTGGATTTGTCGAACACTATCCACATACATTTTTTTGTATCAATCCTAGTTGGTTTCCTCCCGGAGAAGAAATTAAAGATGCAACACAGATCTTTAATATCATAGACAGGTTAACAACTGCTGACAGTGGAAAAGTTTACAATAAAACTGGTCTAGAGTGGGATAGATATAAGTTTAATTAAACAAGGCACATTGCAACATTGCAGGCCTGTACAATATATCGAAATGTAATTTCATTGTCAGCACACTGTTGGGCCGCACGAATGTCCCTTATCTCAGTTAACAAATAATTACGCTCATCTTCAGTTAGATTACCCAATTGACATTGCTCTGTAATTTCTTGTATTTCGTGTTCTAGTGGATGCATATTATCTTCCTTGCCATGCCAATTTGGCGGCTTCTATTCGTTGTTCGGCAGTTTTCTTACCTAATTCACAGAACATTTTACTGCCGCCTTTACTCATACGTTCGGTATGTGCATACAAACCTTTCATGTTTGCAGTCTGCGGATCTTTACGCCATTCGGCATACTGTGATAATACTTCAGCATTCCGATGTGCAATTGTCCAATCAGCTTTTTCACAGTCTATGCGTTTAATTGCTATGTCCGTGGTTACCAAGTGATTAAACATTACAGGATCATGATCACGTGGCCAGTACTGTTTTAAGTCCTGTAGAGTTGAACAACCACTCAGTGATATGATACCTATTAATAATATAAATTTTTTCATTTGTTTTTAATTTTATCAGCTTCATTTATTGCGTCATGAAACTTTTTATTGGCCTGTGCTTCTACCACAGCCGTTTCCATAACACGGTCGCTTTCAATCATCTTACCGCGAATGGTCAACACAGTATTAACTTTTTGGTTTAAACGAATCAAGTCATTGTCCAACATACGTATGCGGTCAATGAGTGCAATAAGAACTCCGTTTGCTTCACTGATAACTGGCTTAACTTCTACTGTTGCCCATGTCCATACGTACTTGATAATAAAGCCCATTCCAACTGCCATGACAATTGGAAAGCCATACTTGTTAATTAATTCTACTATATCACCCATTATGTTAACCATCCTATAATAAAGCCGATAACTAGCCCAATACCCAATGCTTTAGCTAGGTCTATATCATGCCATAATGGTTGTGCTTTTAAATATTGTTTTGTATGCTCAGGCAAACCGTCATACCATGATTCCCATTTGTTCATACTATTCCTTTATAACAATGCACTGTTATAAATGCACAAATAAGAATTGTTATTGCGATAAGTTTTGTTTTTTTAATATCTATACGCATTAATGTTTGATGACAACTACAAAATGTTTTTAATTTTACAGGGCAGTCGAGTGCCTTTTTTAACACTGACCGTTTTATTGCTAGTGGCACTTAGTCTCTCCTAGCATCCGTTTTACCGTCTGATCTGCTTATGCGGTCGACGTCAGGACGTAAGCCTAGAGCATTTGATACAATGGTATCAATTCTTATAACATCATGGTTCATTGTTTTTACTCGGTTATCTAGTGCAGTAATGATACCAGCCATGCCTTTTATACTACTTAAAACACCTTGCAATAACAATTTAATAGTAAGGTATACAAAATAACCACCAACCAGCGCCGCGGCCATTGGCATTCCTAAATCACCTATAAGTTTAAAAATCTCGCCCATATATATGGTATGCTTTCGTAATGTACGTATATTTATTGAAAGATTGGATAAAATTGTCTAAAATAACCGTTGACATGATACTCGCTTTAATATATAATACATACATGGAGCAACAGATACAAAGTGATAGCTTATAAGTCTGTTGTATAAATACAACACTAAATGCCAATGATGGCATTGACAGGAAATGAATTTTAATATATAATAACCTTATGTTAAACGTAAATCTTAGAACTAACAACTACCAGCATACGGCGTGTATGGGGCAATCAGCCTCCTATATACGCATGCCGAGTAGCCTGTTTAGTATTGAGAATTTACGAGATACAAAATGGGGTACCAGGGTCCGGGAGAAAGTAGTGTAAAGTAAAGTTTACATTACAAACTTCAAGGACCCTAGGAATTAAAACTCCTGGGGTTTTTTGTTTTTCGCAGGAGAGAGATGGTAAGGAAACAAATTTTAGAAACAGAGTGGACTAGACAGCACCAGTTAACTAAAGAACAGTTCAAGCAATTGATACTGAACAAGATAACAAGAGCTAAACAGTATCACCGAGTTGTAAGCAAGCGAGAGATTGCTCAAGAGCAGTCGTAGATCGCAAAGTGTGAATATAGAGTAACGAGGACTCTGCTATGCACTTAAAACATATAGCGAACGGGCGGCGACTAGGATGGAATCCCTTTTGTGGGAGGAAAAATTAGTTCGTATTAAAGCATATTACTAAATTAAGGATGGACCACTACATTGGCCTTAGTATGCTTTAATACACACATTCTAACGAGTGTGTTTTGGAAGCGTGGGTGAGATGGCTGAAACCGACAGACTGTAAATCTGTTCCCTAAAAAGCACGTTGGTTCGAATCCAACCGCTTCCACCAAATTTGGTCTCATAGTACAGTCTGGTTAGTATAGCGGCTTGTCACGCCGTCGACAGGGGTTCGAATCCCCTTGGGACCGCCAAATTTCCTCTTGTAGTTAAATGGTATAACAGTCGGCTGATAACCGGCCATTACAAGTTCGATTCTTGTCGAGAGGACCAAATTATTCCTCAGTAGCACAGCGGTAGTTGCGTCTGGCTGTTAACCAGAATGTCGGTGGTTCGATCCCATCCTGAGGAGCCAGTTTAGGGATAGACGATAAGTTAAAGTCCCAGATAGTCTAGCATGGTTTAGGTCGGCCATGTGACACCGCAGACGACTATAAGGTAGTATAAACTTGCTTATTCGAGACAATCCAGCGAGGCCTGTTAACAACAGGATAGCTGGGCTCCCGCCTTTCAATGGTGTTAGTAGTGTAGTGGTTGCACAACTGTCTGTGAAACAGTTAGACAGGGTTCGATTCCCGCTTTCACCCCAATGATTTGCCCTTATAGTTTAATGGAAGAACTCTGTCTTGGTATGACAGTAATCGTAGTTCGATTCTACGTTAGGGCACCAAGTTTAGGATAGCAACAGCAAACTCAAAAATTCTACTTTTAATGGAAAAAAGATGCTATCCTGTTTTATACACTGTCGTCGTCTAGTGGCTAGGACGCTACCCTTTCAAGGTGGAGAAGCGGGATCGATACCCGTCGACAGTACCAACATGCCGTAGTAGTCCTCGGGGAGGGCAACTGATTGTCTATCAGTATTAGGTGGGTTCGAGTCCCATCTACGGCGCCAAACAATTTAATGGGCTGGTAGTGATACTGGGGTACACGGGGCACTTGCAATGCTCAGATTGGAGTTCGATCCTCCACCGGTCCACCAATTTATGTGCGTGATTAGTTTAATGGCAGAATCATTGGCTTCCACCCAGTAGGCAAGGGTTCGATTCCCTTATCCCGCACCAATTTAATGTAGCGGTGGCAGAGTAGTCAAATGCAACGGATTGCAAATCCGTAAAGTCGTGAGTGCGAATCTCACCCGCTATTCCAGTTTTATGCGTGGTTAGTTTAATGGTAAAATAGGACGTTGCCAACGTCTTGACAAGAGTTCGATTCTCTTACCCCGCACCAAGTTTATCTCTCTAAAGTGTTATCTGGTTGCATCCGCGGTTTGGGGCCGTGTGGTCCTGGTTCGAATCCAGGTAGGGAGACCAATTTTATGCCTCGATAGTTTAATGGTAGAACCGCGGTGTTACATACCGTAGATGACAGTTCGATTCTGTAGCGAGGTACCAATTTATAGAAGATAGTGCGTGGGACGCAAGCTGGTTTGCTAAACCGGTCTACTGGAAACGGTAACAGTTCGAGTCTGTTGTCTTCTGCCAATCAATGGAAGGTTAATCAGGCTGGGCCTGACTCTGTCTTGAAAACAGAAGGTGCGCGAAAGCGCATAGAGTTCGATTCTACTAGCCTTCCTCCAATATTGCCCTTTTAGTATAATGGTATTACACCTGTTTTGTAATCAGGTTACGGCAGTTCGATTCTGTCATGGGGCACCAAGTTTAGGATGCGAACAGCAAATTTTAAATTCAACTTTTAATTGAAAAATAAGCATCCTGTTTTATAGTAAGGAACTCAAATGGCAAATGTCAAAAAAGGTAACCTAACAGCGCCTCCACAATGGTGGAAGCATTTGAAAGATTGGAAACGAGTGTTCTGGAAATCAGAACGCCAAGCCCAAAAGAAAAATATCAACAAAGGAGAATGATATGAAACGTGCTAAACGTTAGTGTCGCTCTAGATCCCGTATTGGTCTAGGGTTGGCACATTAAATCAATTTAATACACAACCCACGCTAAACTTTAGTGGCGAAGTACCCGGCTCTTAACCGGACTAACTGAGTTCGATTCTCAGAGCGTGGACCAATATGGGATCGTAGTGAAATGGTTATCACAGCAGACTTTTAATCTGCCAATTCCCGGTTCGAGTCCGGGCGGTCCTACCATATAAAAACACACTATCCTTCGTATCCTTAACACAAAGAGTTAGGGCAAGGTACACAATAGTGTGTTTCTATATGGTAACGTAGCATAGTGGCTAATGCACCACCTTCATACGGTGTTTATCGTCGGTTCGAGTCCGACCGTTACTACCAAGTTTTGTAAGTGTCAGCAAGTGAAGTCACGCTGTCTAGGTTTCTTCGAAGGACCAAAACAGTAGAAGGTTAATGGGTTCAACTCCCACCCGCGGGCAACTGCGGAGGTCCGTAATGGGGACTGTACTGGACCAAGCCCAAGTGATATCCATCGTGCTCGAGGTCAGGCTAGGCGGCCGGTAAG
>Ga0208974_1000024_pt1 | contig 71181 bp, 71 predicted proteins | sample GreLakmeER15MSRF_FD_187699 | JGI IMG/M metagenome (GOLD analysis project Ga0208974, IMG submission 187699) | Freshwater lentic microbial communities from great Laurentian Lakes, MI, USA - Great Lakes metaG ER15MSRF (SPAdes) | ecosystem: Environmental > Aquatic > Freshwater > Lake | place: Great... | reverse complement strand
AAGGCATTTAATGGTTGGGGTATGGGTGGACAAAACATGTGTGATATTCACCTTGTGCTCAAACGCCTAGTGGCTCTGCGCTTTGATGGATTATTAGAACAGGGTCAACATGACTGGATGCACTTCTTGGGCACTAGCAAGTTAGAGTGGGCTGTACTACTAACAGACATACAACGTGCTGTACGCAAATATCATAATCCAGACTTTACTATCAGCTTTGACTGTGCTAGTCCGTTCTTAGCAACTGCTAATGGACAGATTTATATTAATACGGAAACTGAAGATCGTACTAAATGGGTTTATCGTATGCAGGCGAGTGCGGATGACAAGAAGTATGCTACTGACTCACGCTTGTTCAAAGACGCAGTGCTACAAGATGGTATCTTTGAGAAGTTTGAAACCAGTCCCATTATTGATCAACTCGAAATGAAAGATATTTGTATCTATGCAACAGGTGATCTAAATAAGAATGGCAAAGAAGGTAAAACATCGTGGGATTCATTTAGCTATGCACTAATGATGGGTCATAATGTTTGGATGCACTTAAACGCAGTACAGGAAGCCAATCGCCAATATGATTTGGGCAAATTGCCGTCCATGTTAGTTGACGAACGCTTTGATAGAGTGTATTATAAGGACATAGTAGAAGCAATATTTGCTTGTGATAACAGAGATGATGCTAATGCCATTGTTGAACATTACAGCAAGTTTTGGATGACTATTATCGGCACACGTGGTGCTACTGGCAAGAAGACTGTCAATGCACACACTAAAGCTGAAGAATTTGGTATTCCTACTGTAGATTTTTCTGATTTACGAGTAGCTAAAATTGAAGAACCCATTGTTACAACTTTTGATAGTTTATTTGAATGACATTACCTGACGAAAGATATCGTGCTGTAGTGCAAACTAGAAGATTCTTACTGGATCTTTGTAATAGCAATCACACTCCACGAGTTCCTAAACTTGTTAGACAAACCGCACGAGACCTGCTACGGCATTATCCTAGCGATTGGGATATGCAGATGGCTGCACACAGTGCGCCAGATCATTTTCAAGAACGTATGGAACCTGTGACTAGACTTTTTAAACAATACGAGCAAAATAAAAATGAAGCGTGATTATACAAACGGTCAGGCAGATAATATTATCTTCTTCACAGGTGTTGAAATTGAACACACACCCGCATACGGTTTAAAGACATTATTTGTTAATGGCGTACAACCGGTTGAAGATATTGCATTAAACTTACAAGGTTGTGAGCATATCTTTTTTGGTGCCAATCATAGTTTTAATCCACAATCATACGAAGAGCACAAAGCATGGGAAAATATGATCCTTTTCTTTTTAGAAAAAGAATACCTGTGCAGCCTTGATATTCCTATTAATCAAGTTGAAGAATTTCACGAAAGCGGCTATTGTGAGTATAACAATTTCATTCCGCAGATAAGAGTGCCAATTCCTTATGTAAAACTTTGGAATTATAATACAATGCTTAAAATAGATGATAAAGATTTCAAGGCAACTAATCCCGGCGTGTGGTCTCATAGTCTACACACACTGATGGATCGTAGTAAATTTACAGACTGGTCACAATACAAAAACGATGAGATCGTAAAATGAACGAAACACAAGCACAACAACTAGTAGATGCTATCACTAGACAAAATCAATTACTAGAAGGTATTGATTGGAAACTATGGGAACTTTTTAAACACCTAGTACCACAAGAAGAAGAAAAGAAATGATTATTAAACAAGACATTAGACCTAACAAAATGATTTGGGTTACCTTTCGTAAAGAAGGTATTCACAAATATCCAGCAGCCGCAACAGATCCTAATCTGTGTACAGCAGGTGAAATGGATGTGAGTTTCCTTGGAAATGCACATAGACATATTTTTCATTTTAAAGTATGGATCAGCGTAGTGCATAACGATAGAGATATTGAGTTTATTCAGTTTAAACGCTGGTTGGAGGGTCTTTATAATAAAGACATTCTGCAACTAGATTTTAAAAGTTGTGAAATGATGTCAGACGATTTGTATGACACAATTCATGAAAAGTATCCCGACCGTGAGGTTTGGATTGAGGTCTCCGAAGACGGAGAAAATGGTTCATTTATTAAATATTAAGGAAAGCTATAATGGCTAAGAATTATCGTGATGTTAACTATTGGGAAGCTAAACCCGAGATTGTTAAAATCTTTGACGACTTAGAAAAGTTTAAAGACTTTTGTCGTTTCGAGCTGTGTGACTTCAATGAGGCTAATCTTTACAACAGAGATAGTCAAGTGTGGAACAACTACTACTACAGCACACGCCCACGTAAGCCACGTGGTGAATATAACCGTGGTGGCAATAACAACTATCGTCAACGCAATGACAATTTTTCTCGTTGATTTAGAATCAGTTGAAACTAGGTACACAGGACAATGGAAGTCCCATGTACCTAAACTCTTACAAAAGGCAGGACACCATGTCAACATTATATCAGGTCCTACGGACATTCCTAGTGCTACCACTCCTGGAGCATTTCTCAACTTTGGCGGCACTAATATATACAAGGCTAGTCAAGTGGAGCAGATGGGCCGTTTATTTTGTAGCGGATCCGTTAATGCTGGCGACCATTTCGTGTTTACTGATGCTTGGCATCCAGGTGTCATTAATCTAAAGTACATGAGTGAATTACTGGGCATTCCGGTAACTACACACGGCTTATGGCATGCTGGCAGCTATGATCCTCAAGACTTTCTAGGACGTCTTGTAGGTAAGAAACCTTGGGTTAGGCATGCTGAGAAAAGTTTCTTTCATGCATTTGATCACAATTACTTTGCTACAGACTTTCACATTAGAATGTTTGTAGACAACTTGTTAGAAGACGGGTATAAAAGCGAAAATCCGTATTACGAAGAAGACTACGATGAGTATCTACTTAATAGTAAGATTGTACGTACCGGCTGGCCTATGGAGTATATGGATACTACGTTAACTGCATATAAAAATATGCCTAAGCGTGATCTTATATTGTTCCCGCATCGTATCGCTCCAGAGAAACAAGTTGAAATCTTTAGAGATTTAAAACACTGGTTACCACAATACGAGTTTGTAGTATGTCAAGATCAACAACTAACTAAAAACGAATATCATAACTTGCTAGGAGAAGCTAAACTAGTGTTTAGTGCTAACCTACAAGAAACACTAGGTATTAGTTGTTACGAAGGTGCCATTGTAGACGCTATTCCTATGGTTCCAGATAGACTAAGTTATAGTGAAATGTATTTTGATGCATTCAAATATCCTAGTAAGTGGACTGAAGATTATGACACTTACACTGCCTATAGGCCAGATCTATGCCGTGCTATTATATCACATATGGACAATTATAAAACTAGATTGCCTATGTTAAAAAAACAAACGGAGACTCTACATGAGCAATTCTTCTCAGCAACAGACCTCGTTAGACGATTTACTTAAAGATATAACAATAGATTTGTCAGAACCTACTACTACCGTAATAGGTAGTAGTGACTATTCTTATAGTTCTGATTCTACCACAATGTCAACTATTACAATAAGCCCGCAGTATAATTTCAATACTACGTTTGCTAATAATAGTGTAAACACTATATCGATTGATTCTAGCTCGCTGTTCACTTATAATATGCCAAAAGAATGGATTGACTGTTTTCCAGAATGGCGTAGAGTTGAAGATATGTGTAAAGAGTATCCGGGACTAGAAATAGCATTTAGAAATTTTCAAACTGTTTATCAATTAGTAAAGGATGATTATGATAATCCAACTCCTAAAAAATAAATTCTTTAGTTTTTTAGAACGTGCTGATCGTAAAAGAATTATCATGGATCGTGTAGATAACGAGCCATATCTTGAACGATACTATGTATTTCTTAAAGATAGAACGTGGTTTCCGTTTAATGTATTCTTACACAAGTTTCTTAAATCAGATCCGGATGATGTACACGATCATCCTTGGCCCTATGCAACTCTAATCCTTAAAGGTGGTTACTATGAATGGACTCCTGTCTTTGACTCATCAGGTAAACAGATCGCTGAAACGGTTACATGGCAAGGACCCGGCAGTTTTCGTGTATGTGGCGCTAACAGCTATCATCGTATTGAGCTTGATCCTAGCGTAGATTGCTGGACCATGTTTATGCCTGGGCCGCAAAAGCGTGAATGGGGGTTTCTGGTAAAGAACAAATGGATACACAATGAGCACTACCTCCAACAACGTAAAATCAGCGGGTAATTTAGTTTATACTACTAATGGTACTGCTGGACAGTTTTTAACAAGTACCGGCGCAAACGGAACTAGTTGGTCTCAAACTAATATTCCAAATACGCATTTCAATAGTAGCAATAATAATCCTATAATGACAATACCTTACGGTGAGGATAAAGTTGTTGTAGAAGAAACGGCTGCATTAGAAGTCAAGGGCAAAATGATACTTAACGGACTAGATCTTGAAGAACGTTTAAAGACTATGGAAAAAGTCTTGCGTATTCCTGAAAGAGATGTTAAACTAGAAAAGAAGCATCCAAAGCTAAAGAAACTATATGATCAATACATAAACGAATTAGAAAAATATAGAACCTGGAATCGCATTAAAGGTGAAGAATGACAACTGCATTAGAAAAGGCATTAGATGAAAAACGAGCACCGTGGACAAACATTGAATACCGAACAAAAGATTTCTGGATCTTCAGAGATGCTTATCCAGTTACCGAAGGGCATCTGTTATTTGTGCCTACCCAGGAACAAAGTAACAATCTCTGGGAGTGTTACAAAGCAGCCTACAAATTTGGGTTTGAAGGAGTTGAATCAGAAAAATGGGATGGCTTTAACATCGGGCAAAACATCGGGGAAACTGCAGGACAAACAGTAATGTATCCGCATGTACATATGATTCCACGTCGCAAGGGTGATATGGAAGATCCACGTGGGGGTGTTCGTCACGTTATACCAGAAAAAGGAAACTATAAAAATGCAAGTAAGAGTTAAAGAAAATACAGAAGAAATTGGTAAGTGCGGTTGCGGTCGCAGTCCAACTGGTAAGTGTGTTGGATGGCACGGCCTTACTGAAGAACAATTTCAAGAACGTTTAGAAAAATATCAAACTGGTCAACAAGATCTCAGTGGTAAAGATATCTAAATGAATACTGACGATCATGAAATTGTAGTAGCTTGGCACAATCAAGATAACCTATGGTGGAACGAAACTTGTGCTATGGTACTAGAAGTGTTTGGATTACCTGGAACCAGGTTTGTCTATAAACCTTTTGAAGATTTTATGACGTTCACATTTAAATCAAAAAAAGATGCCGACTTGTGTCGTATACTGCTAAGTGAACGATTATGACAAAAATAGGCATTGTTGGATTAGGGTTTGTTGGAGAAGCTGTACTCAATGCCTACGAAACGTTGTTTACTGACGTAATTGTTGTAGACATTGATCCAAAAAAATCTACAGGTACTTATGCAGATTTACAAGATTGTGATGCAGTATTTGTATGTGTACCTAGTCCCTCAAAGGATACCGGCGAATGCGACACTAGCATTTTAAATTCTGTGCTGTACATGTTAAGTGATTATAAAAATGTAATTATCAGCAAGACCACTGCTACGCCACAGTTCTACGAAAAGATGCAGACTGTCTATCCTAATCTTGTACACATACCAGAGTTTTTAACAGCCGCTAAAGCCAATCAAGATTATCTCAAAGAACAAAATGCTATCATAGGTGGAAAAATTGCTGCCTATAGAAATGAAGCAGAACGTATTATCAAACTAGTACAACCTATAACAATGGTAGAGCATTGTTCAATAGGTGAAGCTGCTTTTGTCAAATATACAATCAATTCATATCTAGCTACCAAAGTAGTGTTTATGAATGAAATGAGTGAGCTGGCAGTAGCACACGGATATCGCTGGGACGCTATTAGAATGTATCTAGCAGAAGACAACCGTATTGGGTTGAGTCACATGCAGGTACCGGGTCCAGATGGATATTACGGATTTGGCGGCATGTGTTTTCCAAAAGATACAACTGCTTGGGTAAAGTATGCAAATAAACTAGGCGTACAATTGAGCGTATTGAAGACAGCAATTAAGAAAAATGTCCTATTTAGGTTGCAAAAACCTAAATAAAGTAGTACAATGTACAATAGTCATCCACGACAATAACTCGGAGAATAATAATTGACACAAAAATTTATAGCAGATCCTGCACTTAGACCCGCACCAGAATTTAAACCAGATAAGTTTGTACCTTTAAAGACAGAAGTTAAAAAAGAAACAGGCTTGGCCGCAATGGCAGGTGATGGCGGATACGAAGAAGCCTACTTAGGAGATTACCTTCGTTCTAAGATGAAGCGTGACGGCAAAAGATTCTGGGCCGGCGACAACATTAGTGAATATGTTAACGATTATAACAAAGAGCAACTAATCGACGAAGCTACAGAAGCATTTGAACTAGTGCTTGACCGTTTGCTTATTGATCGTGAGAATGATCCTAATAGCAAAGGCACAGCAAGACGTCTTGCTAAAATGTATTTTAATGAAATAATGGAGGGTAGATATGAACAAGCACCAGACGCAACAGCATTTCCAAACGACTCGCAGGACCGTTATGAAGGTATGTTGGTTGTTCGTAGTGAGCTCCGCAGTATGTGTAGCCATCATCATCAACCCGTTAGTGGCGTTGCTTATATTGGTATTATTGCGGCTCAGAAACTCATCGGACTTAGCAAATATACGAGGATCGCTCAATGGTGTGCCCGTCGAGGTACTCTCCAGGAGGAACTTTGTAACGACATTGCCCGCGAAATTAGCAAAGCTACTGATTCCCAAAACGTAGCAGTCTATGTACAGGCGATTCACGGTTGCTGTGAGAATCGTGGCATTATGGCACATTCTAGTCTTACACAGACTACAGTATTAAAAGGTGCATTTAAAGAAGATCAAGGAACTAAGAAAGAATTCTTTGACAATATTAAAATGCAACAAGAGTTTGCGCCGCGATGAGATACATTACTAACAAGTTTGATAGTGTTCGCTTGCCCATTGAAGAGGGCTTGTTAGAGTGGTTGCAGGCAAAATATCCTGCTTCTAAATATTATATAAAGGAAATATAATGGATAAGTTTTTTGAATGGTTTGGCCGTCACCGTAAAACGATTGGCTATGTAGTCGGCGGTGCTAACGTAGGTTCAGGCATTGTACAAATTGCTAGTGGAAGTTTTTGGCCTGGCATAGTATGGTTAGTATTAGGTGCGTCAATAATTTTAGATACAAGGATGTTCAAATGAGTGTATATCTTATCAAGCCGCTGGAAAAGAAAAGTGTTGTCTACCATGTAGAAATGTATCGTAGGAATCCTGATGATAGCGTCAGTTGGTTTAACATTGACGAAACATATCGTTGGGGGCAGGGCTTTGTTGAAGGTGACTTGGATTGTAATCTTCCTTGGCAAGGTGATACTGTTGCCTACGCTCGAACCGATTGTGGTTGGGGTTGTGAGTTTGATGACAGCATCAGCGTTGAGTGGGAGTTTAGTGATGACATTAGTGAACTTGAACAACAAGAACTCAAAGAAGCATACTACGAAGGTGGTGCTGGCTGGTTGTTTGACGGAGAACATGATTGGGCCGAAGAAGATACTGCAGTACATATTATTGCTCCATATCAAGTTGATCTATGCAACGATGCCGGAGAAGTTATTGAAGAAAATGTAAAACTAAAGACACGCCCAGATCCTAGTAATTCGTGGCCTTTTCCAAATTAAGGAATATTATGAATTCAGTAGACATGGCTAACAATTTAATCTTTAGAGCAAAGAACTTAACTGAATTTACTGTTACTACAGAAGTTCCTGATGAATTCCGTTTTAATGGTGAGATTCCATTTGACATGCAGATTAAAGATAGTATAATAACAGCTAAAGTGTGGGCAGTTGATTTTGATGAGGCTGCAAAAAGATTAGATGATTTTTTAGGAACATGTAAATGAAATGGTTAAAGAGATTAGTAGCCAATTGGGCACAACAAGGCAGCGAAGAGAATGCTAAAGTTTCTAGAGGATTAGTTACCTCAAGAGACTCAGAAGCTGTATGCGGTGATGAACCAATCTTGAACTTCAAAGTCTACTCAGCAGTAGGTGGTAAGGTCGTAGAGTTTAGACGTTATGATCGTAAGATTGATCGTAATGATACTACTACTTACATTATTACTAATGATCAAGACTTTGGTGAACGAATTAGTAAAATTGCAACAATGGAAAAATTAAAGTTATGAGCAAAATTAAAATTGCAGAGCTGTTCTACAGCATACAAGGTGAAGGTCGCTACATGGGTGTTCCTAGTGTGTTTCTACGCACTTTTGGTTGTAACTTTAAGTGCGCTGGCTTTGGTATGCCACGTGGTGAACTAAGTCATGAGGCAACAGACCTTGCGGCGACCCACACAATGATTAAAGCATTTGAAAAATATGAAGACTTGCCTTTAGTTAGCACAGGTTGTGACAGCTATGCTAGTTGGCATCCTGATTTCAAAGATCTAAGTCCAATGATGGAAAGTAATGGTATTGTGAATCGCATTATGGAAATACTTCCACACCGTCGTTGGAAGGACGAACACTTAGTTATTACAGGCGGTGAGCCTTTGTTAGGTTGGCAACGTGCTTATCCAGATTTACTAAATCATGCTAGTATGAGCGGACTTAAAGAAATTACATTCGAAACAAATGGTACTCAACCATTAACTGACGAATTTAGATCATTTTTGTACAACTGGCGCAAGGCTAATACAGATCGAGAAATTACATTTAGCGTAAGTGCTAAACTTCCCTGTAGCGGAGAATCTTGGGAAGAAGCTATTAGACCAAAAACTGTATGCGAATATGAGTGGTTTGGAACAGCATATCTAAAATTTGTTATTGCCACCGAGCAAGACTTTGCTGATGCACAACGTGCTACTGAAGAATATCGTCGTGCTGGATTTACTGGACATGTTTATTTGATGCCAGTAGGCGGTGTTGAAAATGTCTATGCTATGAATAATAAAAATATTGCATTGTTAGCAATGAAACATGGGTTACGATACAGTGACCGTTTGCAAGTGCCGTTATTTAAAAATGAGTGGGGTACATAATGAAAAACTTTTTTAAACGCTTAGTTGGTATTGATAAGCTAGAAGAAGAAAAGGCAACCTTACAAGCAGCCAGAGATCAAGCAGTAGCAGAAACTGCACAGGCACAGGCTGCAGAAGCACAGGCCAAATCTACTCCTAAAGAACGTGCTACTGCCAAAGGCGAGCCGTGGGTTAGTGTTTTAGATACCCATGTTAATAAAGATAACATTAAGAATGGCTTTTTTGAGCTTGACTGGAACGACCTTTTTATAGTACAATTGAAACAAGCAGGTTATGGTTTTGACGGTGACCCAGACGAGGAGATTGTAGATCGTTGGTTTAGAGACATTGTTAGAAACATGCTAGCAGAGGAAGGCATGGACACCACAAGAGGTGCAGGCTATATTAATGTTGTTCCTATATCACAAGGCAAGTCAGAAGTTAGTTAATGAACATTTATAAAATTAAAAGCGATCTTCCTGGAACAGAATATGCCCCAACATGGAATATTTCAGTCGGCAATACTGTATGGGAAGAATCAGCAAAGATTGACACTATTAAAACATGGTTACTTACAAATGAAGAACGCATTAAAGAAACTTATGCAGTGTCCAATGTTGGTGATACTGGATTAGGTAACGATAGTATTTCCAGTAGAATTGGCATGTATAATCTATTTGATTATACCACTGAACTTCCAGAACTCGCCGATTTATTAAAATTTATGCAAAAGTCCTATATTGATTTTGTTGATAGTGACCATACTACTAAACAGGAGTTAGTATTAGTATGTTGGGTCAATATTCTTAGAGAAGGTCAAAAAATTAGAGAACATGTGCATAATGCAAGTAGTATGGGATATTTAAGTGGTAATATGCATTTAGATGATTATAAAACTAGTACCATTTATAGAAGTCCATACGAGCCATTTGTTCCTCATACATTTGATAATGTTAAAGGCGGGTTTACTATATTCCCTAGTTACGTACCTCATACAACCACAGAATACTTAGATGTAACAACTCCACGAGTTAGTATTGCCTGTGATTTTAGAGTGCCATATACTGTATCCTGGAATCAACCTCATCAAGAATTTATGAACAGAGAAATTTTTGAACAACTAATATCTGAAAGATAAAATGACATATATTTTAGTAGATACTGCAAATACATTCTTCCGTGCTAGACACGTTGTTCGCGGTGACGCTGACATCAAACTAGGCATGGCCCTTCACATTACTTTTAACAGTATTAAAAAAGCGTGGAATGACTTTGGTGGGAAGCATGTGGTATTCTGCTTAGAAGGTAGATCGTGGCGTAAGGACTTTTATAAGCCTTATAAGGCCAATCGTGCAGAAACTCGTGCGGCTATGACTGTACGTGAACAAGAAGAAGATAAACTCTTTTGGGAGACGTTTGATTCGTTTAAAGAGTTTATTGAAACAAAGACTAACTGTACAGTCTTGCAACATAAACAACTAGAAGCAGATGATTTAATCGCAGGCTTCATACAGATGCATCCTAATGATGACCATGTGATCATTTCGACAGACAGCGATTTTCACCAATTGATTGCGCCCAATGTTAAGCAGTATAATGGTGTAGCAGATACACTTACTACGCACGAAGGCGTCTTTGATAAGAAAGGCAAGAGTGTAATTGATAAGAAAACTAAAGAAGCAGTGGCAGCACCTAATCCACAATGGATCTTATTTGAGAAATGTATGCGTGGCGATAGCAGTGATAATGTCTTTAGTGCTTATCCAGGTGTTCGTACTAAAGGCACAAAGAATAAAGTTGGCCTAACAGAAGCCTACGAAGATAAAGGTAAAAAAGGCTGGGCGTGGAACAATCTCATGCTTCAGCGTTGGGTCGACCACGAAGGTATCGAACACAAGGTCCTAGACGACTATAACCGCAATGTAACATTAGTTGATCTAACTGCACAACCTGAAGATGTTAGACAAATGATTACAACAACTATTGAAGAGAAAATTCAAGAGCCTAAGAATATTAGTCAAGTAGGAATTCGTTTATTAAAGTTTTGTCAGCTGTATGACATGAAACGTATGATGGATAGTATTGAATCATTTGCTCATCCATTTCAAGCAAGATATATTAAATTATCGGAGACACAATGAATTTAAAAGCCAAACCCATAGTAGATGGTAAATTTTGGATTGTAGAAGAAGATGGAGAAAAAGTTGGTATTCTACATAAAAAAGAAAATAACAAGTTCATGCTAAGTTCAAAAGACGGCGAAGCATACTTTAGCAAAAAAGATGAACTAACAAAACGATTTGGCAAGGACTTCTTTTTAGTCAGTGATAAAGTAAAAATTACGCACGAAGAAGTACGTGATGTGTATGACTATCCCACTAGCTGCCGTCCATATAATCCGTTATTCAATGTGCAACGTAAGTTGCCATTATTCACTAAATCAAGTGCAAGTAAGAGCTTGTATTGCGCAGGCTATTATACAATTAAATTTGACAAAGGCTGGGTTAAGAGCTTTTGTCCTAAACTGATTACTATTGAACGCTACCCTTATAAAGGACCCTTCAAGAGTGAATTGGAAATGAAACAGGTGCTAGCTAATGCCAAATCCGATTAATACTATTCCAATTCAACAGTTTATACAGCAGGTAAAGGCTGCTGATCTTACTCAACAGCGTGAGATTAAACTAGACATTAAGACAGCTAAAGCACTGGCCTATTGTCTAGGAGAAGTCAGTGCAAAATTGTTAGAAGATTACGATATATTGTTTAAACGTTTAGAATCTAGTACAGGGGCGGCTGTTACTGTACAAATGGATGGCGGCGGATTTTCCACTAATTAATTGATAAATATATGCGTACATAATAGGACGCATATATCATGTCAAGACCTAAGCCAAAAGTTCTGTTAGACTATGTTAACAAAAAGAACTATAAAAGCGAACAGATTTTAGAAGCTGAAGCAATTTGGGCTGTCTTCTATAAAAATGAGCCTTTTAATTTAAAATCTGCAAGTAGCATTACCAGCTATCCCGGCCCTAAGTATAAGAAAGTATCATTTAGTAATCCCGGACATGCACATAATCTTGCAAAAAAACTCAATCAAATGTTTAACTGCGAGGATTTCCAAGTAGTTAAATTAACCTCCGGCGAAATCATCAAATGATCTCAAAAGAGACTTTCACCAAAATTTTCCTACAGCAAAAGGAAAAAAGTATAGATGCAGCCAATATTAAACTGCATATGTACAAATGGTGGCAAAGTCATAGAAGCAAAGATCAAGGGGGTCTGCGTCTAAGTGATGACGGGTTTGATTTTTTGGTAAACGAATTGGAACTACGTAGTTACGAAATTCCATTTACAGAGCCAATTGAGTTAAGTCCCCAAACTATTATCTTTTTTGATAGAACTATGGATTTTCCATACTATCTTACAAACCAAAGTATTACTGTATTTTCTGAGCGTAAATCATTTGAGCTATATATGTTTTCGGACGACATTCGAAAATACGGTCTAGTCAAAGCTATAAATCGCCAAAACAAAGATAGCCAAACGGACGAAAACTCCTAAAAATCTGTTGACGTGACTGCTGTTAGGCAGTATAATAGATACATAGACAGTTAAACTTCAACGCTTTTTTAACCCAGGAGTATTTATGAGCGAGATCCTTTCACGTACAGTTGGCCCTAAAGCCGCTAAAAAATCCCTTCGTCGTGCTTTTAAAGCCAATCGTCCATTGTTCATCTGGGGACCTCCAGGCATTGGTAAATCCGATATTGTTAAACAAATGGGCGAAGAATTGAATGCACATGTTATTGACATTCGTTTGTCACTTTGGGATCCTACAGATATTAAAGGTATTCCGTTTTTCAATTCTACATCTAATAAGATGGAATGGGCACCGCCTGTAGAATTGCCCGATGACGTGATGGCTGCTCAACATAGCAAGATCATCTTGTTCATGGACGAAATGAACTCTGCGGCTCCTGCTGTACAGGCAGCGGCTTATCAACTTGTTTTGAACCGTCGTGTTGGTACTTACAAATTGCCAGACAATGTACACATTGTTGCCGCTGGTAACCGTGAAACTGACAAGGGTGTTACTTATCGTATGCCTGCTCCGTTGGCTAACCGTTTTGTTCACTTGGAAATGAAAGTTGACTGGGAAGATTATTTTGGTTGGGCTGTTGACAACAAGATCCATAAGGACGTAGTTGGCTTCTTGACCTTCTCTAAGAAGGACTTGTATGACTTTGATCCTAAGTCAGCATCACGTGCCTTTGCTACACCACGTAGCTGGTCATTTGTATCTGAGTTGTTGTTTGATGACGAGGAAGATACAGACACATTGACAGATTTGATCTCGGGTGCTGTTGGTGAAGGTCTAGCTGTTAAGTTTATGGCTCATCGTAAGATTGCATCTAAATTGCCTGATCCTACAGACATCTTAAACGGCAAGGTTAAGAAAATGGACACTAAAGAAATCAGTGCCATGTATTCATTGACTGTATCATTGTGCTACGAATTGAAAGATGCTAGCGACAAAAACGACAAGAAGTTTAACGACAAGGTTAACTACTTCTTCCAGTTTATGATGGATAATTTTGAAACTGAATTGGTTGTTATGGGTACTAAACTTGCTCTTACTCAATATCAGTTGCCATTGGATCCAGATGAGATCAAATGCTTTGACGACTTCCATGCCAAATATGGTAAGTACATTGCGGCGGCTACAGAAAAGCGTTAATTAGTAGCCAAAGTCAATTGACAGGACCTGCGGGTCCTGTTATAATATATACATACAGTAAATACTTAGGAGCAAAAAATGTCAAATTATCTAGACCCAATTGTTGATAAAATTGTAGTGGCTCGTGTTGGATTGCTACTACGACATCCGTTTTTTGGCAATATGGCTACTCGTCTTAAAATTGAAGATGCGTCAGACTGGTGTGCTACTGCCGCTACAGACGGACGTCACTTATATTACAATAAAGACTTTTTTGCAGATTTATCTGTTAAACAAGTTGAGTTTGTAGTAGCACACGAAATTCTGCATAACGTTTTTGAGCACATGCTCCGTGTAGAAGGTCGTGATCGTAAGATATGGAACATTGCCGCTGACTACTCAGTTAACGGTACATTGACACGTGATCGTATTGGTGAAGCTCCTCCTAAGATTAAAATCTTCCACGACACTGCTCACTACGGCAAAAGCTCAGAACAGATCTATGATGAGATCTATGAGCAGTATGATGATGAAGAATTAGCGGCACTTGGCGAGTTGTTAGACGAACACATTGACTGGGAGAAAGAAGGCAAAAATGGTCAGCCTGCTTACTCTAAAGAAGAGCTCAAACAGATCCGTGATGAGATCAAAGAAGCTATGATGACAGCGGCTCAGGCAGCGGGTGCGGGAAATGTACCAGCAGAAATTGGTCGTATGATCAAAGAGCTTACTGAGCCAAAGATGAACTGGCGTGAAATTCTCCGGCAACAAATTCAAAGCACTATTAAAAACGATTATACCTTTATGCGTCCTAACCGTAAGGGTTGGCACATGACTGCTATTTTGCCCGGTACTAACTACGACGAGACTATTGATATTTGTATTGGCATTGACATGTCTGGCTCTATTGGTGATGACCAAGCTAAAGATTTTATTAGCGAAATTAAAGGCATTATGGACGAGTACAAAGAGTACAAGATTAAACTGTGGTGTTTTGATACTAAAGTCTACAACGAACAAGACTTTGACGGCTACGGCGAAGACATTATGGAATATGAAGTTAAAGGTGGCGGTGGTACAGAATTTGATGCCAACTGGGACTACATGAAACAACATGATATTATGCCTAAGAAGTTTATCATGTTTACAGATGGATACCCATATGGCTCTTGGGGCGATGAGAACTACTGTGACACATTCTTTGTAATACACGGTAACAATACAGTTGTACCTCCGTTTGGTGCTCACGCATACTACGAGTTTAAGAATTAATGAGTTTAAAAACCGGTAAGGTTAACCCCCTTAATGCGCTGGATTTGAGAAAGGTCTCATTTCCAGCGTTTCATTTCCATTATACGTTGTTGCCTAAATATACTCCTACATTTCATAAAAATATAGATTCTTGGATTTACACCAATTTAAATAGTAGATATTATATAGGTCAAGCTGTAGACCTTGTTGATAATACTGTAGTCTATGTTACAAAGATAGGGTTTGAGCAAGAAAAAGAACTTAGTTTCTTCAAACTTGCATGCCCACATTTAATCTAATAGATAATTAATATACATATATAATCATTTAAGGAGATCGTATGACTGAAGAAACTAAAACACCAATGCCAGCGGCACAACCTGCACCTGCACCCGAGCAACAGGAATCTGCAGATTTAACTGTTAATGACCTCAATGCTCTTAAAACTATCATTGATATTGCTAGTTCACGGGGTGCATTTAAACCAAATGAAATGGTAGCTGTCGGACAAACTTATCAAAAGCTATTTTCATTTTTAGAAACAGTGTCAAAACAAACAAAACAAGGAGCCTAATATGGCTGTAAATTTAAAACACGTAGGTCGTATTAAAACTAATGGCAGAAAATGTCTTGTGGTTTTTAGAACGTTGCCTAACGATGCATTCAATTGTCTAATTGTACAAACAGAAAATTTGTCAGACAGCTATCATGATTCATTAATTAATCTAGTCGAATCGCCGGCTGCACAAAATGCAAATGAATTTGCTGAAGTACTAGCTCGTGCTGTTTTCTCCGACGGTAGTACAATGTTGCCTAGTCTCCATGCAAAAGGAAACTTAGTTAAAGTTCCTACTGACATGGTTGAAATGCTACCAAATAATTCTGTGGCGATTTTGTTATCTGAATTAAATCAAATGATTGCAGAACAACAAGGAATAAGTGTTCAAGATCTAGCTGTTACAGATGGTAACGCAAAAAGCGAAATTAAAGAAATTGCCACTGCTAAAGATATTAGTCCTAAAGACATCAGCACAGATCCAGTAATTGATCAAGGTAGAACAACTAGTGCAAGTGTTAATGACGCAGAACAGGTACTAACAGTACCGTCTGGTACTCCAGATGATGTCGCTAAATTCTATCGTAGTCAAGCTGATAAATTAAGTAAGCAGGCTGCGGAAATGCGTAGAAAGGCCGAAGATTTATCTCCTACAAAGAAAAAAACAGCAATTAAAGAGTGAACAAGGGAAAGAAGTTTCCCACCGATGTAGTAGAACACTGGCCTGAAGTATTTGGCGAAATTACACTAAACGTAGTTCCACTAAAATACTTAGATTCCATTACGATTAAATTCAAGAATGGTAAAGTGTGGGAAATTAATATGAGAGCAAAGCAGGCACAAAGTGATTGGGACTCGTTTGAAACAAGTCTCAAAGATATGCTTTCCTCATACGAAAGCGAAATAGACAATGTCGATTTTAAATTAGATACAGAAAGAGTTAAAAAAGACATGATTAAACATACAAACAGATTTTTAAAGAAAAGACAGCTTAGATGAAAGTTAAACTTGTATCATACTCACAACCAACAGATGAGTTCCGCCAACAGAATATTACAGATGCACTAGACCTTGTTGCATACTGTGCTAGAGTTAGTAATCCTGCTAATCAATTTAATACAGAAACTAGTGAAAAACTAATTAAGTATTTGATTAAGCATCAACACTGGTCGCCACTTGAAATGGTCAGTGCCTGTATTGAAATTAAAACTACACGCGACATTGCTCGACAAATTTTACGTCATCGTAGTTTTAGCTTCCAAGAGTTTAGCCAACGCTACGCTGATCCTACAGCAGAGTTAGATGAAGCGTTTGTATTACGCGAAGCAAGATTTCAAGATACAAAGAATAGGCAAAATAGTGTTGAGTTGGACATGAATGATGAAAAACAAAAACTATTAGCTGTTGAATGGGAAAGGGCACAACGGCGGGTGTTATTTTCAGTTAAACAAGAGTATTCTTGGGCTATTAAGAATGGTATTGCCAAAGAACAGGCTCGTGCTGTTCTTCCAGAAGGTCTTACAATTAGTCGTATGTATATGAATGGTACATTACGTAGTTGGATACACTATATTGATCTACGTAAAGAAAACGGTACACAAAAAGAACATATGGAAATTGCGTTAGCTTGTGCTAAAATTATTGCAGAAATTTTTCCGTTAGATCGTTAATTTTCAAAAGTTGTATCGCCCGGCCACAGAGGTAACTTTGTTCCGGGCGCTCTCTTGGGTATTTTACTGTCGGCACTACTAACACAGCTTTCGCTGATACAGGGTTTAGGACCATCAAATAGTTTAAATCCTGTCTCAATGTTTCCTAGAGGAGCATCTCCACAACTGTAGCTACGTTTAATGCTGCCGTCGGGTTCACGAATAATAATTCCTCTATAACCACTTGAACATTCCCAATCTTTAAATTTGTTAAAATTAAAAGCATTAAAACGTTCTGCTTGATCTATATACCAAATTTTGTGTTCACTGTCTCTAAACTCTACTTGAAAGTGTTGTGGTACTTTACTCTGTGCTTCTTGGTATATAGGATCAGGAGTTTTAAAAAACTTAGGTTCAGGTCGTTTTACCAGTTTGGCGAGTGCGGATTTTGTCTCAGTAAATGCTCGTTGTGGCATTCCGTTGTGCAGACGCTTTAACATTTCGTCAGTATATCCATCTACAACACGACTGGCAGTAGGATCACTCTGCGGCTTTAGTGTAACGTTGATACCTTGATTGTGAAAGAACAATGCGTTATCAAAATCACGTTCAAACCATTTGGGAACCATAACCATGTTAATGGTTATCTGCACATCATGCTGTTGACATAAAATTAATTTATTTGCAAACTCTTGCATCTTTTCGGGTGTGTCTACATGTTCAGTATGTAGACTTGCTGTAATACTAGCACGATGAAACTTGCTAACGGCAGGGCAATACTTCTCTTCAAACCATTTAAGTGGTCGACTCATATTGCTAGTCATATGCACACTAGTATAGTTTGTGTTATCTACATCATCGTTTAGGTAATTAAGGATGTCAATGTAACCAGGATGGAAAGTAGGCTCTCCTCCACTAAGACTAAAATGGAAACTATTAAAATTACGTTCTCTAGCTTGTCGTTTGATTTCGTCTATTGTCTTTAAACACAGTTCAGTTGGTCTATGGTCCTTGCTGTCGCTTCGTGCATATGGCCAACAGTAGCTACAACGGTAATTGCAGTATCTGCCCAACAACCAACTAACTGTAAATAGGTCTTTGTACAACATTGTACGCTGTCCAACACGAACAATATCATTGTAGGGAATTTGTGTGAAGTCATAGGCACTCCAACTTAGGTCATTCATAATTAACTTTTTCTAAAATAATACTCAAATGGTTGAGTGGGATTAATAAACATACTTTTATCAAGTGTGGGATATATGTCATTTATAATACAATGATGCATATGTTTTCCTAAAATTAAATTGTTTTCTTCGCTCATATGGCATTTTCTAGCATCTTGGAATCCCTCTATTTCATGAAATTGTTGTTTGTTAAAATATTCAAGTTCTAATTCACTAACACCGCCTATTACAGAGCCATAGGCTACCTCAATTATAAATCCAATAGGACATTTACGTTTAATATCATCTATCATTAGTTGATGAAAATGTTCATCAGATTCGTTATAAGTATACTTAAAAAACATATCCATTGCAGTTAAATGTGCTAATTTTTCCGGAGAATGTTTTTGTTTTTCTAACATATATTGAGTATTCGAAGGATTCCAATTACTACCAAATTCTTCATGATCGCCTGGCATATGAGCAAATCTTCTGCAAGAATTAGTTATTAAAAAAATTACTTTATCATACTTAGACAGATCTGTTTTATCAAATATTCTTTTAGAAAAATATAAACTAGCTCCGCCTCCACAAAAGTTATCCACATTGTGAAATTGTCGTAAGTAATCAATCCAGCTAGGCCCAACATCTAACCATCTATTTTTATCTTTCCAGTTTATATGATCGTCTCCAAAGCTATCACCAAATATTGCTATTTTCATAATTAAAATTTTCTAAAATAATATTACCAAAGTCTTTTTCTAAAATAATGAGTGCGATCTCTAACTGGATTTACAAAATCATTTTTATTTAAGTAAACTGAGTCACCTTGCAAAAATTTTAATATTTGATCTGCTAGTATTTTGTGATTCTCTTCATTCATATGGCATTTTCTAGCATCGTGTAATTCAGGAGAGTTTGGCATATTTTCTCCTAATCCAAAATATAATGTGTCTTTTTGTGAGATATCTAATAATGTCGAAGACCCTGCCGTATCTAGACTAGGAATAGAACTAGGAAATGCAGGAATTAACACACTATCTGGTCTTTTTTCTTTAATGTCATCTAAGATTAATGAATGTATAGTATGATCAAATTGATCATTCTGTATGTATAGGTAGTAGTCCCTAACTGCCATTAAAAAGTTTTTTTCTATTAAATTATAATTATTAAATTTTTTCTTATCTTCTATAATAGAAAAAACTGAAGACAAGTTATAAAATGTCTTATTAATTTCATTACATCCGTCTGGTAATTTATCAAAAGTGATTCTGCGACAAGGAAAAGTTACTACAAAAATTATCTTATCAAAATTTTTATAATGTTGGTCAAATAGTTTTTTTGACCAATATGTGCTTGTAGCAGAACTAGCAAAATTTGTTATTTGATAGTTAGTAGTATTTCGTATATGATCTATCCACGAATGCCCTATATCTGCCCATTCAATATCCCATTGGGGACTAGTATCATGGGCAAAACTATCTCCAAAAATAGCAAGAGTGGTCATAGTGTTTTTGGTCTCCAGTAGTGATCTAATTTCATAGGTGGCTTAACAAAATCATTAATGTCTAAATGTACTGGTTCTCCAGATAAAAATTTTAACATTTTGCGATAGAATATAAAATTGTTTTCTTCACTCATATGACATTTTCTAGCATCAACTCTTGTAGAATGTATTTTATGATATAGTTTTAAATATGTATTATTACATAGATATTCTAGTTCCATGTGACCTATTTCACACATTGCTTTATGTGTTAAATTAGGTATACTATTGTGGAAACAAGGTATAATAACAGTATCGGGTCTAATTTTTTTTATAGCATCTACCATTAACCAATGAGAGTCTTGATCATACTCATCGTTTTTTACTAATAGAAAATAATTTTCAATAGCAGTTAATTGAGTAATTCCATGAGAATGCGGATTTAATCGAAGTAATTCTTTTTTCCATCTTACTACTTGATCGTAGTTAGGATGGTGTTTTTGACTACGTGCTAGATTAGAAAAATCTTCAATTTCTATTGTTAGTCTACCAGGGCTTGTAATCATAAAGATAATTCTGTCGTGTTCGGCATGAGTATCCTTAAATTGATTAAAGCTGTAAAATAGTGAAGCACCACCTTCAGCATAATTTGAAACACTATTATGTCCAGTCATTCCTAGCAATTGTGTCCAGCCTGGGCCTACATCATTAAATCTATGTGGCCATTGTGAGTTATCATCACCAAAACTATCTCCATAGATTCCTATTTTCATTTAGTCAATTCCTGTTTTATATCAATACTTATTTCGTTAATACAAATATCTTTAGGTTGATCAATTAGCCATTTAATATATTCAGCTGTTTTACTAATAGGCATGCAGGTTCTGTCAGGGTGCTTATGTTGTACATTAGATAAACTTCCAAAACTTATTAATGTTATTTTAGGAGCAGTCCCCCAAACACCATTTATTCCTAGTGTGTTGCAATAATCTCTAAGAGCTTTTTTTTCTGCATTGTACAACCAAGCACCGCCTTTTTTTACACGATCGGTTGTTGATCCTACGCAAATAATATGAGGGTAATGTTTATTGTCAATACAAGATTTATAAATTTGATCAAGTAAGACCGTTTGATTAAATTTCCATAATGCAGAATTGTTTATAATTACATCATAATCAAGGACTAGCTTAGATAATCGTTGCTGGCCTTCTTGTGACGTTAAATCATATCCATTAATTCTACTAACAAATGTTGCATCTGGATATAGAGCATGTATTTCTTTAGCTATTCCCGTCTGTGGGTTCCCGGTCATTAAGATTTTCATAATTTAAAATGTTTTTAAGATCAGGAAATATTTCCCAGTAATTTTTATTTTTTAGGCGGCCTTGTTCTTCAAACCATCTAATAGCATCATCTATTTTAATTTTATTTCTCTGCTTGCCTATTACATGCACTTTAATTCTGTTTAAATAATTTATCTGCTGTTCTCTATAACTAGAATTAGGAAGTTGGCGCATTACTTCTGCTGCTTTATCTAAGTAAGTAGAATAATGAGTGGGCAACAATGCTGGCATTAATTCAAAAGGCCAGGTAACTAAATTAGTACCAATTTGCCAAGTATTACCATACTCCGAAACTGGCTTATATTCTTTTGCTAGGTCGATAAACCATTGCAAAACTTCATGGTAATGTTGTACATTTAAACAGCTTAATGTAGGCAATAGATCAAGTCTATGTAGTCTAGGTTCTGTCATTAAAAGTCGTAAGTTTTCTTCAAATCTTGAAAAATCTAATCCATCTCTTATTTCTTCACCTATAGTACCCAATGCATCTAAACTGAATGCTACAGAAAATTTATATCTAGGATGTGCTTTAACATATTCAAGAAATTTTTCAATTGTTCGCTTCTTAACATTTAAATTAGATGTAAACTTAAAAGAAATATATCGAGAACTATGTTTTCCCCATGTTTTATCATGGATAGAAATAATCTTTTCCATAATATCAAAAGTTTCTAATTCTAGAAAAGGCTCGCCGCCTAAAAAATTATAAGTTAACGGAGTAAAATCAAATGTTAATTTACATTCTATATACTCATATAACGCTTGTAAAGTAGCATCTTTCCACGCAGTATCTACTATAGGAATTGTACCTTTAAGTTTAGCCCATTCACTACTTACTTGTTCTGTACAATACATGCATGTTTGATTGCAAGTTGTACTTAACATTATTTCAACGTTTCTTGTAAAGTCAGAATCCATTAAACTATCAAGTGCAACCGGTGACCATTCTCTATATTTCCATTCGTTCCAGTTTTGCCAAATACTAGCCGGGTGGGAGTGTTTACAATGGCTGCAAGTTTTAGGAAAATCATTGTTTTCTATAAAGTATTTTTTATCTTCCAACAATTCTCTATTTTTCACAAATACGTTTCTGCCATAAGATGTAATCTCATCAGGAGAAAGCATTTGCGGTTCTCTTTTACAACAATTTTTTATTTCTTTTGTTGGGACATTAACATTGATGTCAGTCCACATTTTACTGCAAGCAAGATGTTTTGTCATAGTCCTAAGTGGTACCTTACATATGTAGAAAGTTCTGGTTTGTTGTCAACATCTTTGTTAGGGATGCCTACCATTTTGTGTATTAACGGACTATAATACTGTGTTGCTCCTTGTTTTTTATGCCCGATTCCCATAAAAACTATTACTTCATTTTCAATGTCATGGCCTAACATTTTAGAAATACCTGGATGGTCTTGAATACAAGCACAAAATCCAGTATCTAATCCCTTAGCATGAGCACTGAGCATAGCAAACATACTTGCAATACCAATTTCATTTTGCATTACTTGTTTGTTATAAGTTGCATTTTTCATTTCGTGATTAAGATTGATGCCGTCGTCATCTAAAAATCTAAAAGAGAATGCAAGTATCCACGGTGCTAACAATTGAGGATTCCTAATATCGTCCATTTTTCCTTTAGCCTTGCGATCAGCTGTTTCAAAAATTTTAAATCTTAATCTAGGAACTCCTGTAAGAGGAGTAGCAGTTGACGGACCTGTTTGTACAATATTAATAAATTCAGTTGCACACAAATTAAAATGATCTACTGAACCTTCTTCTGAAGAGTTAGTATTATCAATTATTTGTAATGCAACACTTTGATTAGTGGGGGCGGCGATTTGTGGAAGTATATAATTAGCTATTAAATCTTTTAGATAATTATGAGCATCAATTTCTGCAAACTGTCTAACTCTAGAAACACCGTTCTTCCAGTATCTATTACCTATTTTTAAAGTTTGTTCGTTAGTGTCATATCTTAAATCATTAAGATAACCATCAATTACATATCCAACATCTCTAGTACATTTTGCCGAATCATACTGATATCCAGAATACAATCCTTCAGCAGTTCGGGCATGTTGAGATACAAATGCAACTACTTGTTCAACTGCAAAAGATTTATTTTTTAATAAAATGTCATGGGCATTAGGTCTTACATTAGGATCAGTATTGTCAATCACATCAATGTAATAAGGAACTTTACGCTGCTTACTAGGACAATGATCATGCAGTTCTTGAATTATTTCATCAATTAACTGCTTTGATGGTACAGTGTCTTCCCAGGCATATGTAGTTGATCTGCTTTCTAAAATTTGTTGCCATTCCATTTTTAATTTCCTTTATATGGTCTTAACTCAGGTACGTACACAAAAAAGTCTTGTTCTCTAAGCCTATCAAGTTCAGCTGTATAATCAAAAAACTCTTGTAGGTATTTTGTATTATCTTCTGCAAACATGTAATTAATCATGTCTTTAACTTTTGGCCAATCTAAAAAAGGTTCCAATCGTTGTTTAGCTAATTCTTTTAGTGCTGTTGGTAGTACTTGTATATTTAGTGAGCGTGGGTGATTCAATATATTTAAGTAGGGTTTTAATTTACACGTAGTATCTATCCATTCAAATAGTTTATCTAAATGCAAAATATTGTAAGTCTGTATAGTACAATGTATTTGCACAACAACATTCGGCATGTTTAAAAATTGATCTATATTCTTTTCAACCATAGACCATGCTGTCGGATATCGAATATATTTGTTTAACTCTCCGTGCGCATCTATAGATGCATTTAATTGAACTTGTTTAAAACTAGACCAATATTCTATCATCTTTTTTGGAATATTTGTAAGATTGGTATTATATTTTAATTTAATATTTTTTGCAAAACCTTTGTCAATTAAGATGTCAAATAACTTATATTGTTCTATTGCAAGTGTAGGCTCACCGCCTGTAAGATAGATTTCTTCAATTGTATTTGCAATTTCTGAAACACTATCCCAAGTTTTAGTGTCCGTTGGCCACGTTAATTTTTTAAGTCTATTTTCTTCTTCAATGTTTATTTTTGTATTCGGTACTAGCTCTGCTTTTACAACTACAGAATTCCATTCTTCTATCCATTGATTACTTGCATAAGGATTACACATTCTGCATTTTAAATTGCATAAATTACCTAATCTTAAATCTATATATTCAATATCGAGAACTGCATCTACTGCATACTCTTTAGATTCGTCGTACCATCTTTTATTGTAGTTTAATCTAGCAGACTCAACTCCAGTGTCTTCTTCTTTAAAACACCGAACACACATTTCTGGTCTAGTACCAGAAAGCATTTCTTGTCTTATCTGTTGATATGTTGGACTATTCCAAACTTCACTAGGTTTGTTTTTAAAAATTTTTAAAGAGTTGCCTTGAGTATCTTTAATAACATTTTTTCCCGGAGTACTGTTACAACAAACTCTATATACCCCAGATGCATTAGTAGCAAGGCTATTCCAAGGAACTGTACAAAATGTATTTGATTTCATTCTATCTCTTTTAAAAATGTTAATAGCAGACCCATTTTTACAGCCCATTGCTGTCCGGGATTAGTACCTTTATTAGTTGCATGTAGCTGAACTGCATCAAACACATAGGGAGCACCGGGGCGCCATTCACCTGTTAATTCTGGTGTTAATCCTGTTAGTCTAGCTCTAGGAGTATAACTAAGATATTGCTTATAGTGTGCTTCATCATACTGTACTGAGTTTAATTCTCTCGGGATTAAACTACCATCATTGTTGTAAAAATCAACTGTCGTATGATCACTGCAAATAGGATATGTAGTTGCAGGAGGAGGCGCACTACTAGCATGATTATAAACATGTGCAAAATCACAATGTCTCTGATGAAAAAATACACCGTGACTTACTGTATCTGGGCTGTTACCTATCCACATAGGAATAAGAACATTTCTCCATGGCGTAAATTTTCGTTGTTCATGATTCTCAGGAATTTTTCTTAAACTATTTTCCCAATCAGTTCTGCGGGTACTATCATTATGTAACCCATATTGGCTAGGTGTAATTAAAAAATTCCCGCCAACTGCTGGGCTTTTACTACAACCCGGGACAATTTGTTCTAACTTATCTAAAAATTTAGTAGCAACAATATCTAAATTACCGCTGGCAAAAATAGTGCCGTTTGCATTATGCCTTACATTATGGCATCCAGCAAATGCAAATGCGTACATCCAAGATAATTCGTCTGCATCAAACATAATATCGTGACAAACAGCAGGTTCAAAATGTCTACGCATAGAATCCATTGCATCATCACTAGTTAGGTCCGGCATGTAAGATTCATACTGTTGTGTATTATCTGCCCACGCACTTTTAATTTTTTCGATTTCTTGACGAACAGGTTGTATGTTCTTTTGGTCACCGTGTATTGAAATATACATTTTAATTCTCCTAATTTATTTAAAGATGTCAGACATTTCGGAAAAAGTAGTATAAAAACTTATGTCTCTTTGTGCATCAATTTTTTCTAAATAATCTTTCATTTCTAGCAATCTTCCACTCCAATCTTCTGACTTCATGAAACTGATCATGCCTCTTAATCTTTTTACACCATATTGATTATTCAACCACTGTTCTTTAGAAACCTTACCCTTGCTTTTTTCAGATAAACATAGTTCCCAGTTTTCTTCAAACCATGGTATAAATTCTTCATATTTCTTTTCACACGTATCTTTAAACCACTGTGGCAGTACTTTTACATTTAAAAATGCAGGCCAGTATACAAAATGATAGTTAATACCACCTGCGCCTAATGGCCACATATTAATTTTCTTAAAATTCTGTTGTAATTTCCAACGTAAAAAATCTGGAATATAATAGATATTTAATGCATTAACTGCACAAGCTATAGTAACTTCTACATTGTCAGGTGTTTGCTCATCTAAAATTTTAAACACTTCTGTAGTTCTTTCCCACTTGCTAGGATAACGTATGTACTCATTCATTGACCCTATACTGTCCACACTATAATGAAAGCGCACAATCTTAAAATGACTCCATAACTCAAATAGGTCTTCACGCCATTCAACTCCATTGCTGTTGTAACGTATCTCAATATCTTTAGCACGACCTTGACGAATAATTTCTTCAAGAATTTCGTAATGTTCGTCAATGATCAGCGGTTCTCCTCCGGCAAAGTAGACCTGTTGCATGTGGGGAATTTGTTCATAGAACTGCTGCCAGAACACAGGATTTTGTTTGTGCCAATTATAACTGCTGCCGTTGATGCTGCCTTTATTATCCCATTGCCATATTTTTTTGACTCCCTCATTTTCTAATGTAGGAAATACTTTCTGCCAATCTTTGATCCAGCCACTGCTGTCATGGGGACTGCACATGATGCAGGCTAGTTGGCACTTAGTCCCAAAACGCAAATCAATGTAGGCTAATTGTGGAGGAACACTGCCGTCTTCGTTAGTTTCATTAATCAACTTGTCTACATCAACACGCTGTCTCCAATACTCAGTTTCCCACATTCTTTTACTGTTATGTCCCGCTGCTTCTTCTTTGTAGCATTTAGTGCAGCTAGGCGGTTGTTCTCCTGCAAGCATCTGCTTACGAACATTCTTCATGTAGTTGCTATTCCAGGCTGTTTGAAAGTCTGTGTTGTTGAGATTACTAGGTAAACCTTCATCGTTTTTAAGTACTCCAACTTGTGATCCGCCTACTTTTTCTTCGTTAGTGGCGGCGACACCGCTAGCATTAGCCGTGCAACATACTCGCATACTACCGTCAGGGCGTGTGCTAAGATGTACCCAAGGAAGGATACACCATGTTTTAGAAGGGTAATTATTCATTATTTAAATTGTTCCTCAAATGCGTCATATTTTGTGCCGCAAGTTTTTGCACATACAGCAAGTTTGCCATCTGCGCAACTAGATTTTTTCCAACTATTAGGAATAAGGTCTTGCATAAATTTACCATTTACAATACTTTCTAAATTTAATTTAGTAGCATTGAGGTTGTCCTTGCCAACTTGTTCTATCAAGTTCCATATTTGTCCACCTTTAGGAGTCCAGTACCAAACATACATTTGTCCAGCTGTCCAACAACAAGGTTGCACAATACCTTCTGCTGAAATATAAAGACTTTTTTCTTCTGCTACTTTACATTTGATTGGAACTTCATCCCAATATTTTTCCATTGGTTTTTTCTTTTCAGTGTCTTTATGGAAGACTTGTGGAAAAATATACCCTGCTAAATCTTCTTGCTTACTTGGTAAAAATTTAATAGGGGCTTCTGATTTGGCAATCTTACTGAGTTCTTCTAAAGCAGCATTTCGATATTTAGGATTAGCAGGTGCTTGTAATAATGTAGTTGCGATTCCTTTACGATTAGCAGCTTGATGCATTTCTTTAGTAACACCGCTGGCATTACTAAAAAATCTAGCAGACTTTTTAAATTGAAATCGTTCAAACCCCATAGATTTTGACAATGCTTCTGCAGCATCTACTTGGTGTTCGTTATGTGCAAATACAATATAATCCCAACGTGCTCTGCCGCCGGCTGCAATAAATGCAGATGCATTTTCCATAATTTTAGACCAAACGGTATTTTGTCTATATAGATGATTAGTATCTTCTAATCCGTCTATACTAAAAGTAACGTATCCTTTAGGGCCTAATACTTGTGCAAGTGTTTTCCACCACTCAGGCTTCTTAGCCGACCCGTTTGTCATCATGCTGAGATTCATTTTAGGATTATGTTCTCTAAAATAAGCAAAGGCTTCTAATGTATCTCTTGCAACAATTGGATCACCATAGTTTCCACACATGTACATACGATCTAACTGTGCTATAAAGTTAGGTTCAAATATACGTTTAATATCTTCTATGAATAGTTCAGTACCCGGAAGTTGTGGATTTTCTTGACCGCCATTAATGTTACGAGCGCACATAGGACAGGCTGCATTACAGTTATCTGTAATTTCTAAGTGTACTGCCTTAATTTCATTATATGTGTATAACATTATTCCATCACTAATTTTATTTCTTTTGCAGGGCCAACACGACTAGGAAGGTCTCCGTACTTTTCTACATAGTCTTTAATAACAGCTCGATACCAATTTTGACTGTTATGATAGGCTTGAACATTATACTTGTAGATGTTGTTATTTGTAGCTTCCATAACTGTTAATGCTCTAGCTGCTTCTTTTTGTAAGTCTCGTAATTCAAGATTGTCTATCATGGTCTTCCTATAAGCATTACTCGCTTATACCCTTTAAGTTGAAGCTCACCTTCAAATAAAATTTCGTTCATTGGAAACTTCTTTTTCATATGGTTAACGCTATGCACACAATTAATATGGCCTTCACCATCAAACATATTATTGCTGTGTATTGCCACAATAGGATTAGATTCTAGTTCTTTAAATCTAATCTGATGAAACCAATCTTCGCTCATGTGCTCTGCACTTGTGTTAATAATTAGGTCAGGTACAAATTTTTCTACATATTCTGTGTTTTCTTTAAAATTAGTAACAGGCCATTCGTATCCGTTTTTGTGCAATGTTAATTTGTTTATATCTGCACACACAGCTTTAACTTTATAATTTTCAAGATACTTTAAATTAAATGTATAATCGCTAGCTTCACAAAAAGATTTTTCAAGATCTAAAATTCTAATTTTGTCAAATTTTAATATTTTATCATATATACTAACTAGCTGACCAAACCAGCCTCCCATAATTACAATATTGGAATATTTAATTCCTAATTTAGATAGTTCTTCTATAAGCCATATTTTACTTCGAATTTGACTTCTGCTTAACCCGTCTTTAATCGGTTGTATATCATTATTTTTAGAAAAGGAGTTAATTGAACTAAACAACTCGTCTCTGTTAAGTCGCTTAAGACAATAATTAAGCATAGACTCATTAACGTTTTCTGCTCTTAAGACATTAATGATATCATGTATAAACGCCCTGTCTTCTCCTTTTTTTAAAAACTCACAATAAGTTTCTAATCCAAATAATAACTCAACTGCATCGTTTTTATTTTCCATATTGTTTCTCTAACCATTCAAAATCATTGATCATTTTTAATGCGTCAACATTATTTGAATTGTTAGTTCCATATAATGCTCCTGCTTTAGCACCTGCTAATGCATAGTCTCCGTAAATTCTATCTGCACCTTTAGTACACCATGCAGTTAATCTTTGCTGAGTTTCATCTGATTTTTGTCTATCAATTATTTTACTTGATAATTTACAACATTCTCTAAATGCACTCTTCCAAGTGTTAAAAGGATCACTGTTAAATGCTGTAATATTGCTAACTTCTAAAACTGGTTTAAACTTTTCACTAATACTAGTTGTCATATCTGGCTTTGTAACATCCATATTAATTGTCATACTTCTAGGTAATAACTTTACTCCGCCATTTCCATATTCTAAATCATTTATAGGATTGATACTTCTCCATACATGCACAGTGTCTAACAATTTAGTTTTATAACTAAAATCAAAAGTATCAAGTATTACTGCATCACCATCTACAACCCAAAACATATGTGTGAAACATTTTTTTGCAGCCATTATATGTGCTCGATGGATGCCTTTAACTCCATGCACACGTTTAGCCAAGGGAAATCTAGACGCTAATCTTTGCCAGTTTTCATCAGCATTAGGTTCATTATAACTTATAAAAACAATATCGTACATTACTCTATAACCCAGTTATTTTTCATACGAGGAGGATTTGTGTATAATGCTTTAAAAAATTTACTTTGATCAGCATCTAATATGCTAGGTCCTGTAAGTATGCCTAACTGATCTCTTAGCTGTGTACCTAATTCTAACATTTCTGCAGACAAGTCAAAGTCAACACTTGTTTCTAAAGTATTCCATAGACTATTGAGATACTTAAAATCTCGTACATTAGTATGATCCCAATCATCTTTAAGATTAGTCATCCAGCAACCCAATCTAGCACCGTACATGGCCCAAATACCGTGTTCAACATCTGCGCCAACATTCATCCATGTTACTAGTCTATGATAATTCTTCCAGTGAATTTGTTTGTCAAATGGTAAATCTTTTGAAGGCTTGCTACCTTCAAGTAAACTCATTTTTACACCTTCGCGGAATCCTGCTCGCCACGCCTGCTGGGGAGTAGCGTTATTATGTACATAACTCATACAGCTTTTTAACTGTAGATAGTTTATATCCCAACAAAAATCTACTTGAGTTTTATCATTTGTAGGATCAGCATTTTCATGAGTCTTCATGTTTAGCACTAATTCTCTATCCCAGTTCTTAATTCCACCATTACCGTATTGTAAACCATTAATAATGTTTTCTGCCGCATATGATAGAACAGATTTAGACAGGTCTACTTCGTCAACAAATTCAACAGACTGTTGAATTAATTCAGGCTTAATAATATTGTCACCATCAATAATAGTAACACGGTCTGTTTCTGCAAGTCTTGCACAGGCCTTGTGTGCGCTGTCACTGCCGTCAACACCGTGAACACGTTTTGCCCAAGGAATCTTTGTTAGCAAGTCGGCATAATTTTTTTCAGCATTGGGTTCGTCATAGCTTAGATAAACAACATCATAGTCTATTAATTTAATTTTTTTAGTCATTTACTATTCCATAAGAATTAAAAAAGTTCTTAGTAAGTATGGCAATATTTTCAAAGTTATAATTTAAAGATTTTTCAACAATTCCATGCAGTTGAATGTCTTCTAAACTTACCTCTAAAGTTTCAAATAACCAATTATAATCGTTTTTATCAACAATAAAAAATTGTAAGTTTCCGCTATATCCTGTAATGTCAGGATTAATTTTAAAAACTATTTTTTTGTCTTTAATAGATACTGCTAACTCAGGAGTAGTTTCACAAGCTGTTATTACAGAAAAATCTTTATAAACAGATTTAACATGCACAGTGTTTTCAACAAATTGTTTATTTCTACTACCTTTAACTTTAAAATTTTTATAATCTTTTTTACCTTCAAGGAAATCTTTAACTAAAGCTTCAGTAGTTTCAACAAAGTTTCCAGACTCTTTTTTTTCATTTGTAATTGAATATATGTTATTGTTTTCGTCATAATATACATAAAACATATTAGGAGCAGAAAACATTGTGTTTGTACGCAAGCGGTCTTCTTCACTTATAAAGTCAATGCCTTCAATACCTTGATTCATATACAGCCTCTAATTTTTTTATAATATCGTCAGTAAGAAAATCATTCTCAGTGTAATGAAAAACACCTGTTTGTAAAAAATTTGATATTTTAAGATCGGCATGATCAGTAAACTGCATAGTAGTTGCCGATTGCCATGTATCTGGAATATCATGCCAGTTTTGTATTGCCGGCTTCATATGCGTAAAAGTTAAAGGATTACCTGTGCCAAATTCTTCTTTGGCATCTAATATTGTTGCTGCAATGGCCGATGATACATCCATACTACAAAACTTTTGAGGATTATTAGGAGTATAAATGCTGTAGTATTGTTTCCAGTTTTTTACAATAATTTCTAACCATTTGTAAAATTCATAAGATCTTTTATTTTTTTTAATGTAATGTATTCCAAAATACAAATCTGGTAGATTGTTTTCAACAAAAGATTTTCTATAAAAATTGTTAGTCACAATTTCGCCTTTGTATGTTTGTACATTTCCGGCTAATGCAATATTTTTATTTTCTAAATAGTCCCACCAGTGATCATTAGAAGAACATACTAGCATGTCTGAATCGTAAACTAGTGTTTCCTGATAAGGGCTTGCATAAATTATCTTCCATCTGTTTTCAATTTTCCATTCAGATTTTTCGGCAGCATCTCCCCATGGAATTGAAACTATGTGATCAAATGCTTTTGTATATTCAAACGGCACTGAATCATTTGTCATTAAACAAACGTTGTTTATTTTATTATGTTGTTTAATTGACAATGCTAATGCATAGGCTTGTCTAACATAATCAATATCAGAATTTTGTGCAAAAATTAAATGTCCCTTAGTCATTCAACACCCTTAAAATACTGTGCTTGTTCATTACATGCACATCAACATCGGAAATTTTCAAGGCAGTATATTCACCCATTGCATGTTCTTTTTCAACTAACAAAGTGCAGGATGTGGGTGTTGCGGCAATTAGAATATCCTTATCTGTAACATAATACATTCTTCCAGGAATTGTGTCAACATTATCGGTAACATAACCATTTAAGATATGTAACGAAATGCTAAATGCATAATCGTTTCTAAATTTCTTTTCAGGAATTTGATAGATTAATCTATAGTAGTTCCAGTTTTGTCGTATGAAATCAACTAGATCGAACAGTATACGAGTATTGGGTGTTTTCTTAAAATATAACACTGTTGCCCAGTAAAATGGTATAGAATGTTGATTTACATATTTGAACTCGTTACCTGTTCTCCATCCTGTTAAGTCATATGAGTCTTTGTAAATTAAAAAATCTTTTTCTAACTTAAAACAATTTAATAAAAAATTACTGTTAACAAGATAATCTGCGTCAATAACTAGTGTTTCATCGTACGGAGTTAGATCATAACTTTGATATCGATTTGCATTTTTCCAAACGTAAACATTTGATGCAATAGCACCATCAAAAAAGGTTTTAGTTTGTGTAGAAGTATCTTGAGAAAAAATTATTTTATCAAATACGGATGTAAATATTTCTGGTAGCAAGGTCGTTGCATCAGTTACCAAACTAACTGGTAACTGTAAATGTTCTTTGACTCGTTTAGCTGCTGCCAGTGCAAGTTCTTGATAATTGAACTCACTGTTAAATGCAAAAATTAAAACTCCCTGTGTCATTATGCTAGGATACTTTCTACAGATCTAGATTTTTTTAAATCTTCGTATTTTGTAAAATACAAATTATTAGCTCGTACATGACAATCTAATAGTTGTTCTAAAAAGTTAGAAAGACTTTTTACAAGAATTGGAATTCCATTACTATCAACTATTACAGTTTCTTCTAACTCTAATAATTTTAGACTTTGAACATAGGAAATTAATACAGGAGTAGCTTGAAATGTGCCACCGTTATGAAAATAAAACAGTGTTTGTTCAAATTCTTCTTTTAAAATACGTTTTTGATTGGCCATAGTAGCCATTAAGTTGGCTATATTGAAGGCCTTAGTAACTTGCTCATTCATGTAGATACTCCATAATTACAATCTATACTGTAATTATGCAACGATCTACTGGGTTAGAAAATTTATGAGCCGCTGAAAGTTGGGGAAGCGATGGTCGGACCAGTAACGGATACGTTACTACCTGATGGTCTAAACATAGATACAGTACTGGTCAATGTACCTGTAACGAATTCGTCGACAGGTGCTCCAAGGCCGGTTTGATCACCAGTATCTGCATCAGTAAATTCTATGGTGAATATAATAGATGTAGGTTCTGTTCCAGATCCAAATGCTGTATTAAGTTTAGCTAATACGCGATAATAATTTTCAGCATACGTACCAGCAGTGGCATTTTTAATATAAATTTGTTGATTAGAAGTTGTTAGATCAAAAAAACCTATACTAGTTGAAGTACCAAATGAATTAGAAGGAGTGCCAGCAATTGCTTGGCCTGTTCCAGTATAGTCCATAAATACTGTGCCTTGTTGTTGTAACAGATTAGTCCAGCTAGTATCTTTAGTAGATGCTGCAGTTCCTACTCTACTTCCACTGAATCTAATTTGTCCGCCTGCATTAAAGAAATACCTTGCTGCTAATGCCGAAGTAAATTCGGTAGTTACGGAATGTGTAATGTTTACTCGCCAATTTGTTGATCTAGTACCTACCCCATTAGCAATAGCTTCTGGAGATCCTTGTCCAACTGCACACACTCTTTTATTCGTAACACAAGAATCTGCCATTGTATCATATTGGGCCCTAACTGCTTCTGATATAATTTGTACCTGTCCTGCACTAGGAGTTGTACTAACCGGCTCTGATAAGTTTAACAATTCGTTACTGCCAGTTTGGTGGCCACGACATTTAGCAATATCTATTCTTAAATTATTCCAAAATGTTGCAGTTTGTGTAGAACTAGATGTAGCATCAATACTAGATAATGCTTGGCCGTAACCATCTGTACCTGTTCCCATAACATTATTAATTTTAGTTCTAATAGAGTTAAAGTCATTAACTTGTATTAGTTGTCCAACACCTGCTGTCATTTTCTATCCCTTATAGTATTACTGCTTCAATTAATTTAACACCAGTGTCGTCACTAGACTCTAAAGCTATTGCAAATATATCATTTGCATGCGGAACTGCAGCCACTGCCGTACCGTTATTAGCTGCAACTAGTCTTTGTCCTTTGCGCACTGCACCTTGTACTTTAACAGGTACACGGCCCTTTAATGCTATATATGTCCCGCCTTCTAAATCTTTGTTCATCATGAACGCTGGACTAGCACTTACTGCGCCTAATGCACGATCACCATATTTAGCAGCAGTAACTTCTTTATCGCCGCCTACTGCAACAACTGTGCCTACGTCGTACTCGGCATCTGCAAGATATTTTTCTGCCAAGTCAGCAAATCTAGCTGCCGTAGCAGTACCTTGAAATAAATTGGCGTAAACATCACCGCTAGCATCACGAGCAACTATTGAGTTAGCTGTACTGGCATTGCCAACCGCCGATCGATACCCTCCGTTAAAAAACAAAGTGGTCGATTGAGTTGCTACACCATCAAACGATGCTGCATATACCGTTGCATATTTGTATGTATTTGACCCAATATTAGAAACAGCAGTCGTTCCTGGTAAAATATCATTTGCCACTAGTGTTAATGGAGTCTTTATACCCGAGCTAGTAGTTTGAAACTTAATTGTATTGCTAAGAACATTTCTAATAACTGGTGTAATCCCGTCAACATCAATGAATACTGCTAGATCATCACTGTCCCCTAGTGTAAATCCTATGTCATCAAATCCGCCATAGTCTGCAACTTTAAGATATGCTGAATCGGGCAACCCGGCAAGTTTTAAAGAATTGCTTGCAGTGCCCCAATATCTATGATCGGAAGTAGTTATTCCGTCTGATCCAGTGTTTACAAGAGTTAACCCTTTCTTGATCACACTAAATCCAGTTATAGGATTTAATGCTCCATCTAACGTAAATTCATCAGACGAGATAATATGAACAGTGGCATCATCTACGATGGCTTCAATAATCGCATGGGCTCCGCCTATGGTATCTGACACTGTTCTAGAACGTAAGAGTGTAGTTCCTTGACCTAATGCTGCTTCTGGACCAATTAGTACGTATTCTGAACCGTTCCATGCATACAGCTGATCTGTGCTTGTTTTAAACCAAAAATCACCAGTAGATAATGCTGTTGTAGGCTCGCTTGCACCAACCTCAGCGCCGCCTGTTGTTCTCCAAGCATTGTTTTTATCACGGAATTTTAACTTATTAAGATTGCTGTCAAACCAAATTTGTCCGCTTATAGGGCGAGGGGGCTCTGTTGTTCCTGAAAAATTTTCTAGTAGGTTTACAAAATTTTCATTTTGTACTTCTCCGTAACCGGCATAGTTTTTTCCGATAAGTTTAATATCGAGCGTACTATCAATGGTCCCGTCTTCAACAACGGTTAGTAACGTATTATTATATCTATTAATGCTGTATGGCATGCAAGCAACCCCTTAACTCGTTGTATTTAGCTGTATTATAATCATGTTATTGTCGGGCCGCTGATAGTTGAAACATATGTCCATACGCCCGTAATAATGTTAATTTCAAATAATTTTGTAGTTCTTTCAACAGTCACTGTTGAATTTCCTAAGTTTAATGTCACTGCAATATCTTCTAAAACTGGCTGATTTTCTGAACCGCCTACTTTATCAACTGCTACATAAGTTTTAACTATATTGCCGCTAGTGCTAGGATATGTACTAGCTGTTAACGGAGTTGATGCATAAGTAGATATTTGTCGTGTACAATGTATTCTAGCCTGTGTTCCTAAAACATAATTAGCAGCTGGGGCAATTTCTTGCAAATAGTTTGATATTTGTAAATCATTTAACCCTGTTGTATCCATACTAAGTGCAAGAGCTTTTGCATTTACAGTATTATCAACATAGGTTTTATTGGCTGCATCTGTACCCGTTGTTGGGGTAGCAAGACCTGTAATTTTAGGACTACCGTAAAGTGCAACATTCCCTAATCCGTTTGGTTCTAATTCAATATCACCGTCAGTGTTAATTGACTGTATTCTATTAGAATTTAGATATAAGTTATCAACTGTGATTTCTGTTTGTGGGCCAAACGCTGTAATTCCCGGAGCACTAGTGATTCCACTACCCAATGCACTACCTGAAATAACAGTAACTCCATTAATTTGTAGTGTCTTACCCGAAGCAAGATTGATAGATTCAGAAATATTAAATCTATTATTAGACTGATTATACACAATTGTTTTATCAGTAGATCCTTTGATCGTTATGCCGCCGCCATCAGCTGTAAAATTTGTCGGGGAAGCAACATTTGCTATAACAATGTTTTTATCTTCAATAATTAAATTAGTACTTTCAATACTAGTAGTTACACCTTCAACTGTAAGGTTACCTGTAATTCTTGCATCGCCATTTACATCAAATGTGTATGCAGGATTATCGTTAAAAATACCAACACGTTCAGTAGTTGCTCTTACCGTGATTGCATCTCGTGTCCCGCCGGCATTTTTAATTTTAATTTGATAATTTTGTCCAGCATTATTGCTAGTTATTGCCAGTGCAGTTGTAGTTGCGGTTACTTCGTAGTTTTGATTAGCACCAAGAATTAACGGTGTTGAATTTTGAATTCTAATCTGTCCAGTAGTCGTAGTATTAGCAGTTGTACTCATAAAACTATTAGAAGTATATAGATTTCCTAGAGTATCAACTAGTGCATCAGCTTTACTAGAAGTTACATTAAATTTCATTCCTGCAAGTGTACTTGCATTAAATCCAGGTTTAATTGTTCCTGAAAAATCAGTAATTGTAACCTTAGGCGTAAATTCTATAGTGTTTCTGCTGAATATTCCTAACAATATACCATTAACCCATAGCTTCAATACAGTTTTTTCTGAGTTATTAGAATCAATAATTGTGTCAACAGTAAATCCAGAAACATCTTGACTTGCTTTATATATTGGGCCGGCGAGTTGTCTATCAGTTCCGTCATAAAAATACAATTGATTTTCTAAACTGTCAATCCATAAATCTCCTTGCACTAAGTTAGATGGCACTGCACCTGATACTATAGGGCCGCTGCCTTGTCTAAACCCTGCGCCGTCGTAGACCTTTAATCTATTCTGACTGGTGTCATACCATATTTGACCAGCAATAGGATTATTTGGGGAACTAGTGGCTGCAAAATTTTCAAGAAGTTTTACAAAGTTTTCATTAATAAATTCGCCGAAGCCGGATACATTTTTACCTATAAGTGTAAGGTCGCTAGCTGTTTGATCAATCGTGCTGTCTACAATTTCAGTTAATAATGAACCGTCAGTTTTGTTTATTTTATATGCCATTATGCAATCCTACCAGTAAAAATAATATAATTAATTGTTAGATATGGGTTCATTACATTTAATGGTACATCAGTTGACGTTGCTCCCAGTATGCCGCCACTATTAGGTAAAAATTTTGCGTTACCACTAATGCTTCCACCAGTTGTTGTATGGTCCACTGCATCAATGTCAGGAATAATTTCAGAACTTGTGTTATCTCTAATAGCATAAAACTGTGTACCAGCAGAGCCTTTCATATCGTGTTGGTGTTCTGGAAGATTACTAGTAATAATAGCACGTTCTTCAACCCCGTTGCCTTCACCGATTGTATCAGCCGTAACATCAGTTACTCGATTTGCAGTTAAACTAGAATTATCATCTACGTCTACAGTAGTTGGTCCCGAAGTTGCACCGGTTGGTAATAATGGAACTTCTATTCCATTATTCATGTTATCAGCGCCTAACGGAAATCTACCCCTTAAATCAGGTAATCCAAACGTAGCAAGACCTACTAGACTACCTACTGCTTTATAAGTATATCCAATAACGGCATATAACTCTGGATAATTACTAATTAATATTTCAGCGCCATCACATAACAAGTATCCATTTGGTACTGCAGTTTCTGCGCCTGCAAATGGAAATATTGCTGCTGTAGGAACCGTTGCCACCTGAGCTAAAAATGTAGTTTTTGTTATTTTTCTTAGGCCAACACTAGGTCTATTAATAAGAATTTGATCAGTTGCTAAAGAATCCGTAGCTGTTGTTTTATTATTAATAAAATCTGCACTAAGTTCTGTAATAAAAGTAGCAACACCACTAGGTTGCTGACCTGTAAAACTAATAGCATTGGTACTAGCAACATCCCCAGTAATACTAAACACCGTAGGACTTGTTAATCTAGACGCGGTACCAGTAACAGATCCGGCAAAACTTCCGGTAAATGTTCCTACAAACTGTGTTGAATTATCAACATTGCCTACCGCATCGGCGTAAATTCTGTTAAACGATTTTGTAGAGCTACCTAGATCATACACACTAGTTGTTTTAGGAATAATATTGTTCGAGTCAATTGTTCCAGTAACATCAATACCCTGTCCTACAAACAAACTTTTAGTTACACTTGCTCCACCAACAGTTTTGATACTACCTGTTAATAAGTCTGTTGCGTTTGTTGTTGATGTTACTGTTAACCCGTCACTAGTTACAATTTTTCCAGTTACATCTAACGCTTCTGTAGGATTAGTTTTATTAATACCTACATTAGTATTAGTGACAGTTATAACTCTTTCAACAGCACCAGATTGTGTTTTTAATTTAACAAATAAACTTTTTCCAGCAGTACTGTTATAAAGTACAGTATCTCCACTTTCTGTACTTAGTGATACATTTAAATCTGAACCAAATGTAAGTCCAGAGTTATTTCTAATACTAATACCATAATTAGTTGTACTAACTTTGTCACTTCTAAGGAAATTTGCAGCAGGAACTATTTCATTTGATACTGTTAATGCGTCTGATGATTCTGCTGTTCCCCATAGTTTGTTTAACATATTACCGTCAAGATCAAAATCTTTTTTGGATATATTAATACCTTGGTTAACAACCGCAAATCCGTCAATTGTGACCTTAGGCGTAAATGCATCCTTGCTAATAATAACAACAATTTCTCCGCCTACAATAAATTTTATAATAACATGTGGTGAATTTAATGTATCAAATACACTTTCAACCACAGGTCCAGATTGTGTACCTTCACTAAATTGAGGTCCTACTAATATCCAAGTTGATCCTGACCACAAGTATAGTTGTTGATTAGCAGTATCTACCCATAAATCCCCAATTGTTGCCGAGGTTGGCTGATTAGGTTTACGTTCAACGTTACCGGCTGCTACCCATTTAGTGCCATCGTATACTTTTAACTGAGGTTGTGAAGGATTTGCTGTAGAATTAGTGTCATACCATAGTTGTCCAATTACTGGATTTGTTGGTGCAGTAGCTTTTGCAAAATTTTCTAATAAGTGTAAAAAGTTTTCACCAAAAGTTTTTGCATAACCTGTATAATTTTTACCAACAAACCCTAGACTTGTTTCTTGATTAATTTCTTGATCTGCTACAGTAATGCTACCATAGTTTGTTTTATCAGTACGGTCTATTTGATATGACATTATGCTACCTCACTTAGACCTGTTAGACTTTGAATACGCACAGTATAGTCAATTTGAATTAAACGATTTAATGATTTCTGCACAGGATGGAAGATAACATGCGTTAACAATCTACCAGTACCCGTTGTACTATATGCACGTAGTCCTAATTCATCAAATACATAAGCACTTTCGTTATTATTTGTATTATCAAAAGCTTCTTGAGCTGCAGGCTCGCCGTAGTCTAACAAACAAGTAATAAAGACATCAGTATAGTTTGTACCAGTTACATGTCGTGTTTCTATTTTATTTCTTGTAGGATCTAAATTTACAACTGCGCGGTCATCAACCACTTTACTATAAGTTTCGTTGTATAAACTAGCGTTTGTTCCAGTGCTATTAGGGGTCAAGTAGGTAATAATACCAGTTGGGTCTATTGTGGTTCCACCGTTGCCAAATGACATTTCATAGATGAATCCTTGCCCAGCATTGGCAATGCTTTCTGCTAGAGAAATACTCATATTTTCATAATGGATAGCATTACGTTTATTAATGAATACTTCTCCGCTCTTTGGATCATGTATCTTTATATGACCTTCGATGTGGATTCCGGATAAATCTTTACCTTGCATAATTGCTCTCTTTAGTATATTTAATCATATTTATTCCACAGGATATTCTGGGAAATTAGTCTCAGTGTCTTTTAAGAACTTAGCTACAGCGCCATTAGACTGCTGTAACGTGCGTCCAGGATCTTCCCAAACTTGTCCAATTTTCTTAACAACAATTACTTCAAACTTATTCTCTGACGAATCTTCTAATAATATTAACGGTAGTTCTGTTAGTTGTAATGTAGATGTTCCATTAACTGCAAATTCAGCAGCAAATGTTATGTCACCCTCAGAACTGTCAGGATAATCTTTGTCATTGCTAGCTAACGTAGCATCAAGTTTACCTTGACGTATTGCTTCTTGTTGGAATAACTGGTAACTAGATTTTTTAAGTCTACGGCCCGCTACAAATACTTCTATATCGTTAATGTTTGGTACATACGGCAATTCTAAAGTTCCATTAGTATATAACTGAGGAGTATCTATTGGGTCGCCTTTCTTGACAATAGTTTGATCAGCATAAGGTATAGTTTCAGTAGGCCCAATATCTTGAACTAGTGTACCTGCAACATAGGTTGTTTTTACGCCAGTACCTAATGTACCTCTACGAAGTCTACTTAATGTGTTTCCAACTTTAGACATGTACTCAATTCTTTCTCCAAGTATTTCTACTACACCTGGTAAGTTTAGAGTAGGATTAGGCGGTGCTAGAGTTGATCCATCTTCGACTGTTATCTGAATGTCAAACTGTCCAAGATCTGCTGCTAATCTAGTACTCTTAGCTTTAGAAATTCTCTTGTAGTGTGTACGATTTAACATATCTTTAAACTGCATCCAACCGTAACCTTGCGTTATGTGATCATCACTAAACAATACTATATCTAGTACGTCTGAATTTATTAACGGAACAGCCAATGTAATACTACGTAGATTTGAATTTAAATGATAATCAACGCTATGTGTTAGCATTTGATTATTTTTAATAACCCAAATATAGTCATCAAATTTTACAGACTTAAACAATTCTAATTGATTTCCAGCTAGGCTGTGATATCTGTAGTAGTCGGGAGTATCGATATCTAACGAGCTAGTAACGCCTACAAATTCATTAGTGCGAATGATATTTTCTACATTGTGATTGTAGAAAGTAACAACTTCAACTGTGCTGTTTGCAAGAGGAGCAGTTGCAAAAGTAATTTGAGCAACAGTACTATCATTATCAATAGTATATTCACTATCTCTGTAATTGACAATAGCTAACACGCTACCTTCATTGTAAACTGAAGGATCTAATGTTATTGACACAACTGACAAATCAAACACATATTGAGAACTATAAGATAGTAGTTCTCCATCAATGTAAACTTTACAATCAACTGGGTTAATTACAAAAGGTTCGCTCTTAAACTTAGCAAGATTGTACGTTAAAGAATTATCTTTCATGGTGAAATATTCTGTCATAGACGGTATTAATATTTCTCCGTCTACTAACACAAGAATATTATTTTCATACGGCAATGCAAGCCCCACCGGGTTCACTATATCAAATACTCTAGTACTACCATCTACTGCTAGTTCTTCAGTCTTAATAACAGATGCAGAAGAATTAGCATCACTAGTGATCATATATGTTATTAATGCATCAACTGCCGGAACAGCAGTTAAATTAATTCCTACACAATTTGGTCTAGCATAGCTGTTGTCTGTTCTAAATAATTCATATGCTACTGTTGCTCCGTTAACAAGAACAATGCTACCAAACGCAGTAGAATCATCATTAGACCAAGGTGCATTTGTGATATATTCCAAAGTACTACCATCAGAAACAAAATAATTTGTATCTAATAAAAATTCTGAAGCAATACTAAATGTAATTACACTGACGATTTTCTTATTAGCAGGGGCTACAGAAAGTACAACTTTCTTCTGTGCCCAATTAATTATATAATCAACACCTTGTGTTAAAATTAGATTGTCTAATTTTACAAACACACTTGCTGATTGCAATGGAATCTGTGCTAGACTAAATTCAGTATTAGATCCATTGCCAATATAATTTTTAAACAATATCTTACTAGATCCAGACGTTGGTAGTTGGAACACTTTGATGGCCACTGTATCTACAATTTGACCAGGAACAACTTCTTCTGGGGCATTACTAGTCATTGCAGTTACAAATCCGTCGCCATCAATATTAATGTCGTCTGTGGCTAGGCCAGTAGCAGTAGTGTATGCTAGATTTCCGCCACTTAGTTGTGTATCGTATTCTTCTGGACGAGGAGTAATACTTCCGTCACTAGTATTCTTACGGAATATAATTCTATCTCCTTCATTTATGTCAAGATAAGTACCATCACTGTTGTTTGGCAAATAGAAAATATCTGTTGTGCCGCTGGCAGTGATAGTTTTCATCACTGCTCCGGCTGGCGCAACTTTTCTGCCATTAGGTTGTACAGTAGAACCATCATATAGATCAAAATACGGATCATCAATTCGTTGTTCATTTACATAAACATTTAAAATTGTTCCAGCAGTAGGAGTATAAGGTAGTTGGTGCTCGTAGTGTGCATCACTGTCTGATCCTACAACTTTAATGTAGTCGTCAAAGTCTGCATCAAATCCGTCCCAACTGTCAGTAAAGAAAGGAAGAGTATCCCATCCACCGCCAATGTTAAATCCTAATCCAGTTAGGCTTACTCCGCCGTAGTCAACACCTGTCATTAGTTGAGCATAGAAGTCGTCTGCGTCTTTGCCTAACATTCCAGTTGTTGGGTTATAATAGAATTTAATTCTATCAGTTGCAGATAGGTGGTTAAAATCTTTTGTATAAGTTATTCTAATTGTTTCGCCTACTGCAGGAGCAGTAGCTAAAGTTAACAATCCTGAATAACTTGTGTAACCTTTTGCAGTTGATTTTTTACTAGTTAATGTATAATCTTCTCTAAGAACATCAACCCCCGTAACTGTTGCATTATCGGGATCTAATCCTACTTGATATAACTTAACAGACGACGTACCAATCTTAGTTAATGGGCTGAATTTTAAAGCAAATTGTAGTCTTGAACCAGTTCCTACAAATGTTTCTGTTTCTGTAATTTCAGATACAAAATAAGTTTTGCTAGTTCTATCAAATTTAATACTAATTTTATTAGCACGTACAACTTCACTTTCAATAATAGCCACAGCTCTAGCTTGAACTCCGTCGACTGCAAGACCACCGTCAATTACAATTTCAGGAGCTTTTAAGAAACCAGTTCCAGAATTAACCAATTGTATTCTGTTAACTTTACCATTAGATATATAAGCCTTAGCAACTGCGCCGGTCCCAAACCCACCATTAATCCTAACTACCGGATTGTCGATGTATCCCGAGCCTCCGTCAACAATTTCAATAGTGGTAATTTTAAATCCAACATGATCGTACCAATGTTTCCACGGATACTGTTGTAAAACAGCGTACCCGCTTTCAATTGCTCCGGTAGGAGAAATTTTAACAGTTAACGGATCAACTGTAAAGTTTTCATTAATTAATGGAGGTAAATCAAAGTCAGTTACACTATTTGGATTAGGATCTACTTTTGAATAAGAGCTGATATACTCTCTAACTTGAGTTCTATAAGGTTTAACTTCATTAACATAGTCTTCAAAACTTTCAAGGTTGTCACTATTGTAGGTAACTTTTTGTTTTAAATCTCCAACATTGTGTGTAGCTTTAACAAAACTTGTTTTAAATGCCCAATCAACAAATGCTTGTTCTTGCAGAGCATACCTTACACTAGAAAAGAATAATTTTAAGTATTCAACTTTTAAATCGTCAACTAGTATTTTAGTTTTAATAGTATCAATAATAATTCTTAGCTCTTTAACAGCTAAATTATCATAATATGTACTGTCGTACAAATCACTACCATATCCTATAATAGAATTACTAAAATTGTATAGGCTGCTGGAAAACTTTATTGTTCCATTTTGTCTACCAATAACTTTATAATTTTCAGTATAATCAATTGTTGCTATATTAGCGTATTTTTCTAATAGTAACCAGCCGCCTGTACCTATATTGTTAACTTTAACAATTTGATTAATTTCAACATCGAGAGTGGCTAACTCATAGGTGTTTTCAACAACATGGTCAATTTTAGTAAACTGATTGTATCCGGCACTATACCAGTCTTGATAAGACCAGTATTTTGTAACATCGTACCCCTGACTTCTAGTTCTTTCCCATGTTACTGTTGCCGAATTCCATTCATATATACTCCACTTGTCAAAAGTAGTAGAGTCGCTGAGTACCAACGCTGAGAATGGTCTAATTTCAAATATTGTATTATCTAAGTAACCTTCACCTTTATTGATAATTTCTATACCTGTAACTTGTCCAGTGGCGTTAATAATTGTCTTAACATTAGCATTCTTTCCTTGCCCTGTTATATGTAAGTATGGTGCATTAATATATCCGTACCCAGAATCAATAATTGTAACTCCAAAAACTCTACCATCAATGATAATAGGTTCTAAGATTGCAGCTCTAAGATTAGCAGTACCTATAAATCTTAATTCAGCTTCTGTATCAACTGAAGAATCCCATAATCCTAATACAGGACTAGGTGAAGGATCTACTAGTAATAAATTGCTTGTATCATAGTCATCAGCAATTAACCGTGTAGCTAGTACAGAATTTACACGTTCGATATATTGTTTTAATGCTTCAGTTCTATTAACAAACATGCTCTGTCTAGGTCTAAACAAAATGCCATATTGTTGTTTAATAGGCAAACTAGGGTCAGGAACAACTCTATCAAACGCATCTTTACCCACTAAACTGTCAACCCATTTCTTTTCTATTTCTCTAGGAATAACAGTATTAAGATTTTCACTAATAATTTTCCACTGACTATGAGCATTTTGTTGTGTGTAATCAGCATCAACAATCCAGTATTGAATATTTAAATTTGAACTAGTACCTTCAATTAAACTAGTAGCATTGATTAAACTAAATGTGTTGGCGCCAGTTAACGCTATACAAGAATAATTTTGTCCAGTTGGGTCTGCAATTAAATTTGAAACATTAAATGCAGATAGTTTTCTGTCTAAAACATTAGGAGTAATTGTAGGATTTTTAACCCAATAGTAATAAGTGTTTATAAAAGTTTTCGATACATTATCGTATCGTTTTTTTACACTGTATACTGCACTACCATATTTTGATGTTCCGCTAATACCGGCAGCAGTTCCTTTATCAGTACCTGATAAGATGTCCCAGTCGGCAGGTAAGAATTTGCTTTCAACCCACTCGTAAATATCAATACTGGCAGTTTCATACAACCTATTCCAAGTAGTTGACCTATAAATTGTTTCCCCAATTTGATTGTCTAAGAACTTGGCGCGAGTTAAATCCCACCATAACATACCAACTTGCGATTTTGTCCAGTTCATACCAACGTCAACATTAACCGCGCTAGTTCCTACTGAATAAACAGCAGGGTCAAAATATGTTTTAAATCTAATTTCTTGATCTGCTGGTCCGGGGATTTTTCCCTGTATAGGATCAACAACATCAAGATAAGAAATTAACTTACTAGTAGTTGTGTTGTATAGATATGATTTTTTAATCTTACGAACATTTGGTTTTTTAACTTCTTGGTGTAGTACAGACCAAGATGTAGCATTAGCAAGTTTATAGTATGCATAAACTTTACCTTCTCTTTGTACAAATGTAGATGTTGATCCATCGTCGCGTTGGGAACTAACATAGATGTTATTATTACCTACTGCAATAGATGCACCATATCTATCAGTGTCATCATTTGTTACAGAAGTGTCAAGGCTTTCACCGTAGATATAATTTTCGTTGTATTTGTCAAAAATATCAACTCGGCCAGTGTCAACTTGTAAGTCAGCAATTCTAAGCGTATCATTATCAATAGTTAATTTGCCCAGGTCAAATGTAGTAACACGTTCAACATCACCATTACCTGAGAATACTACTAGAGTTTCATCGTCATTCATGAAGTCTACAAAAGCACCAAATCTTTCAAAAGTTTCTTTAGTATAACTGTATAGTAGTTGATTCTTAGTGTAGGTTGTACCTTTCTTAAAAATAATAACTCGGCCTGCATCGCGTTTGTCAGAATCATATAATGAGGTACCTACTGCAATGTATCCACCAGTTGCAGACACTGCAATAGATTCACCAAACTGGTCTTCTCTTTCAATGTCCACGTTGTCGCTGGTTAATGTCTGTGTTAGTTCGTATCCAACACCGTTGTAAGTATAGATAAAGACTTTACCCGAATTTATACTTCTAGTTTCTGTAGACACTTTATCCCAATGTGTAGTATTAAAAGAAATAATAGGATCTGCACTAGCTGTTTGATTAAACTTATAGTAGTATCCGTTGTAATAAACTACATCATTTTCAAAATATTTCAATGATGTTCTAAACGGTCCTTTATAATTTTCGTAGGTATCCTGGTCAGCTCCTGGAGCAGAAATTATTAGTGTCTGTCCGTCACTGGACATGTCAATTGCTGCGCCAAACTTATCGCCAGGCTGAACAGATTCAATTGTCTGTCCTTCTAATGCTGCCAACGTTAGATCGTTATTGTTAACATCAAATAAACTTGATTCTTGAGGGAAATATCCTAGAATATTTGACTTTGTTACTGGGGACCAAAGACTTGATTGGTCAGGTGCAGGATTTTGAAAATCTGTATTACCAACACACTCATATAAATTGTAATCATAGAATACAATATCACCTTGCAGATAACTTCTAGAAGAATCAAATGCTCCCTGATAATTTCTATCATAATCCATTTGCCATCTAACAGAACTATCGTCGCCGGCGCCAGTACCGTATCTATACATGTAAACACGCCCTTGAACTACAGTAGAATCAACGGATTCTGTATCTGTTCCTGGACTAGTAACTGCTAGTACATACTCACTGCCAGACTGAGCCATTACCATTTTAGAACCAAAGCGTTCGCCCTGTGTTGGATTAGGGCTTACGAAACTATGAGCTAGATCGTACGATCCAGTCGACGAACTTCTTCTATATAAATCAACATATCCAAGATTTTCATAACCGGTTGTAAGGTAAGCAGCGTCTGCAAATTGTTTATTAACTGTGATTAAATCAGTTGCTGACCAATCTTGACTAAAAGAATTTATAGTACTCCAGTCTGCTACAGGAATGTTTCCTCTAGCTGTCCAATGAGAATTTAAAGAACGCTCAGTTGTAAAGTTTGTTCTAAGCTGTACAACATCTCCGGCGTTGTATTCGTGGCCGCCATCGTAGTCGCCGCGCCAGGCCGAACGAACGTTACTTGCTCTAGGAGCAGCAATGGCCAACCATTCAGCATCGGGACTAAAACACATTTCTGCACCGTATTCTAATTTAAGATGAACATTCATGTTAATAGAATTAGAAGTTAGTGCAACTGTAGGGCCGCCCGGAGTTTCAGATATTGTAAATGTAACATTACTGGGCTTCGTCTTAACAAAATATGTTCTACCACTAATAATACTACCGACAGTTACTCCCGAAAACATTACAGGATCGTTTAATTCAAAACTATAAGTGTCGTCGGCTGTTATAATATTTGTACCACTAGCAGTAGATCTAGCAATAGTAGTTACTGACGATTCAAAGTCAGCAGTCATTATATCCTGTTCTAGCCAGTTGCCCAAGGAATTTTTAACAAAGATTGTTACTTTATTATTATCGGCCACAGCGGCAGTTTTTCCATTTTCTGACATTGCTACTTTTTTACCAAAATTTACATTTGGTAAAATCGGCGATGCCTTAGATAAACTTTTTTGACCATAGACTTTATTATTTTCATAAACAGTTTTTAATCCGTTACCGTTATTGTCTGCCCAGATAAGTTCGCCGGCTTTTATCTTTGGTGGTAATAAATCGTTAATATTGTTAGCATTATCAATTCTAGATCTAATAAACTTGTATGTTAAAATTTCAGAACTATCAGTAAACGGGGATGTCCAATCTTTAATAGTTGTCTTGATGATAATATTTTTGTTTACTATAGATGCTACTGTATAAAAACCTTGAATAGCAGTGGCATTTTCAATTCCAATAATGTCTCCAGCTGCTACATTCGGAGTTCTATCGCATTGAAGGGTTAGTGTGCCAGAAGCGTATTCGACATCGGCAATTCCAAAAGTATTTTTAGTAAATCTATAAACATTCCAATAATCATTAAAAGAATTTAATTTATTTTCAAATGCGCACCAAATATAATCACCTTCTTCAAACGTGGAAATATCGTATGCTATTACATCTTCAAGAGAATCAACATTTAATTTAACATCTTCATATCTGACATACCCCGGCGTTCTTAAATATTGTTCTGTGCCTTCTACTGGCCAAGGTTCATTATTATACCCTACTGGTTTAACAACAATATCTGTAGGAACTTGTCTATAAACAAAGTCAACTATTGAAGGATTAATAGTTGAAGTTAATTCTATTGGTTGCGGATTTAATTTAAACAAACTTTCGTCTAATTTAAACTCTATTTCTTTGTAAGAATCAGTTGCACCGTATGCACCAACACGAACTGCCCACTCTTCGTTAAATGTTAAACTTTCTTGGCCATCTGCACTTAATACATCAAATAATTTATTAAAAACATTTTGTGTACCTTTTTCAGAAATCATTCCTTGATAGAATTTATACTGACTAAGATCGTCTTGAATAATATTTTCTAGATACTGACGTTTCTGGTAACCAATCAAATGTTGCGCCATTTTTTGTTGTTCAGAATCAAAATTATCGCTGTCAAGATCATAAAAATCTGTAAATTGCTCGGCACGATAATCCCAGTTAGGTAACAACTGTGCTGTTGGTTTTTCTTCTAATAATACCCAACTGGAATTATCAAACTCAGCTACTCCAGGCAAGAATGACTTTGCAGAATAATAGAATTCTTTATATTTTACAATATCACCTAGATTATAATCTGACCATTGAGTCCAATCAGCTATTCTAGCAGTATCAAAAATAAATCCAGGCACGTTAAAACTACCATTCCAATTAGCTGATACATATCCTAGAATCTTAATTCGCTCTTGTCTATATCCAGGAGCTTGATCATAAATTATATCATTAAACTGTGTTACATTGTCAAGTATTAACACATGTTCCTTTTGAACTGTATGTAATACTGCTCCATACAATCCGTGATTTGTGTTTTGAGGAGAGAGTGAGAACTCGTTTTCTTCTCTGTAAGTGTTTGTAAATTCTGGATCTATTTTTTCACCGTCAACACGATAAACTTTATAGCCATAGAAACTATTTTGAATATTATCAACTACCGCCGTGTCAGATTTGACTAGCATGTATCTAGCCGAAGGACTTACTGCTAATGCCGACCCTACTGCCCAGTTTTGTGTGGACCAAAATAAGAATTCTTTTACTGAAGTTTCCCAGCTGTCAACTGCTTTTAAATTTTGATTATATTCATCAAATACAAATCCTTGTTCTTGTAAGTATGCCCCATAGCCTTGCAAGAAATCTACAACTTCTTGTATTTGTTTAAATTTTGTTCCGTAGCTAATTGTAATCTTAGTGTTTTTATCCCAAGACTTTCTAATAATTGCCTCTCGGCCTCCTGTAACAGGTAGTGCAGCCAATCGGGTAAAATAATCAGGATCAAACTCAGTAGTTGACTGATGAGTGATCTTTACTCTAAAATATTGATTGTTATATCTAACAAGTTTTCCGGCAGTATAATATTTGTCAGACTCCCAGTTAATAAAACTTTCAGAAATTCCGCCGACATTTATAACCCGTTCATTTTGCTGATAGGGATAATAAACAAAGTACGGTTGATCTTTAATGTACCCTCTAATTTCATAACCGTCGGCATATTTTGTAATAACAACGCCACTGTATGCTAATCGATTTGTAGGGGAACTAGTGTTTAAGAAAATATTATAATTCTCTTCCGGAATAAAAACTCCTCCAGAACTACTGGGATTTTTACTGTCAAGAATTAATTTAAATTTAGCTTTCGATGTAAACCCGCCAAGTTTTGCGGCAATTTTTGTAGTAAGAGATTGTAAATCATCAGCATACTGATCTAATAAAGCAGTAGTATCACTGGTCAAATAATCTACAAGATAATTCACTAATCCAGCAGTATATACTCTTGTAGAGCTTAACGCGGTTGAGGTAACAGCAAGGTCTTCAAGTCTAATTCTTCTACCTGTATCTTTGTAAATTAATTGATTGCTAAGATTTCTAACAATTCTACTTCTGTCAAATGTTGAACCTAATACTTTGTTAGGATGTAACAACAATGCTGTTTGCATTAATGCAAATGGATAATAACTACTACGTCTCCATGCAGTCTCTACAGGTGCTTGATCACCAAATACCCATGAGCCTTCTGCAGTTTCTTTTATAGGACCATTTGCATAACTTGCATATAATGGACTAATTAAATTGCCGTCTTCGTCAACAGGTTTGCCTGAAGAAAGAATAGGTTTAGCAAACTTTTCTAAAATTCGAATAGGAACGCCAGGTTGTCTAATAATACCCTGGCGAATGTCTTCCCACAATACATAGTTGTCACTAGTATAGGGCACTGTTCCGTAAACATCTTGCCACCATGTTGGTTCTATACTAAACCCTAAACATTCCCAAGGATGGGTATGTGGTCTATCTGTATCTAACATCCAGCGATATACACCGCGCCAGAATCCTGGAATATCAGTGCCATTAGGAGCAAAATTACCTCTATAATTAAATGTAAACGGATTTAATCTAGACCATAAATCAATATTTGGTTGTGTAAAATCTTGGTTAACATTTGCTGTCCATTGGAAAAAGAATTGTCCCAGGACATTATCAGTTTCAAATTTAGAGTACTCAGTTGTTCTACTATACCCAGGAATAAAATCATAGATATTAAAAATATCAGAGTTGTAAGAAATTTTAATATTATTAAAAATTCTCATTTCTAATTCTAGGATTAGATCATCTCTGTAGTCATCATAGGCTATTGTTATGCTACCATCGTGGCCCTGAATAACTGTAGTAGGTTCAAGGTAAGTGTCGTCAGTATATATTTTAGGTTCAAACAGAGGATATAAACCTAGTTTAGTCGGAGTTGGTGGGCAGAAGGTGCCGTCGGTACTTTCGTATTCGTAAACTTCAATTAAATCATCTTCAACTAGCTCAACTAAGATAGTAAAAAATACATCTGTTCCAAATGTATAATCACGGCCGTGCAATAATTGATTGCCGTTGAGGTAAACGCCAACTGCTTTATTTGATAATAAAGCAAGGTTAAACGCAGAAGTTAATGGGTATGTTTTAATTCTGCCGTCAAGCACTGTGTATTCTAATCTCTTAGAACCAGAATATCCAAACATATCTGATAGATAATATGGACTTGTTTTAGGTTTATCTTTGGCAAGCTCAGTTAGAATAATATCTACAAACGGTCTTGGATCAGTGTCAATTCCTGCATTAGATGCATAGGTAATAAATGCTCGTTTGAATTTGCCGTAATCATCTCTAGCTTGTTCTAAACTCTTAAACATATTAGATGTTTGAGATCCAAGATGATATAAGCTAAAGTTTAGTGGAGCACTATGCTGGACAAATCGGGCACCGTACGGAGTTAAATTTCCAATGTCTCGCAAGTTTCCGTCGCCTGGATATGTTCCAGAAAAGGTTGTTATATTATCTACAATCGTATCTACGTGATCAATGACTTCACCTAGTGTAAACTGTGTAACATCATTGTTTAAAGGATTGTTTTGTAAACTAATAGGTGTTTCATAATATCCCTTATCATTCTTTAACTGTTTAGCATAACATTTTAAAGTAACTACATCGGCATTAGTTACATCTGTAGTTAACACTACAGTCTTATAAGTTGGGCCGTTGATAACTGTAAATGAGTCTTTGTTTTGTCTGCGACCATTAACATAGACCTTTATTTCTAAATCTGTTAATTGATCTTTAAAATCAAAAACATCTACTGGAAAATTATTTACAATAAGATTTTTAGATCCATCAAATAGCGTTCGATATTCTTCTTTAAATATTCTTACTACAGGTTGTATATTATCTATCAGAGATGTTTTCCATCCGTTCTCGTAGCTGTAAGTTGTAAGAGCATTAATTAATTTTAAATATCCAACACTAGTTGTTTTAGACAATACGTCAGCAACATCTTTGTAGGTAAAGCTATCTTTAAGTAAATTAAATTCAAATTGTATATCGCCAACATTATTAATATTTTGATAAGATAGCGGGAATCCTAATACTGCATCATTCGTGCCTGTACCTACTTTGTAAGAAAAAACTTTAGTTCCTCTAAAACTGGATCCGTCATAAATTGTAGTGTCACTATAACTATAACCGTTAGGGTCAAATATATCAAATAACGGTTGCTGGTTAACAGTAGATTTAATAGGTCCAAGTTTCCATTTAGTACCGTTATACCAGTACATCATTCCCCTATTGCCGTACAAAGAGTTAGGAATAAGTTCTTCAACTTGTCCAAGATTTACTAATATTGTTTCGTTTTCTAATGGGGCAGAATCAGCTTCTTCAACTAGATTAATCTGGCGACGCAGGCCAGTAAACACTTCAAAGCTGTGTGTTCCAATGCCAACGTCGAAAATATTTGCTTCAACAGATAACAGTTTATTAGTGTATAATTGTATATCTGTATCGTTAACAACTCGAACATAATAAACTTTTCTATGAGTTAATCCGTTAATATTCAATTCGCCATTGTTTAAATATATAACCTGATTACCTGTTGTTAAACCGTGTACAGTACTAGTAGTAATAACTTTTGTAGTTAAATTTATACCAGTAACTGCATTAAAATTAAACTGTCTATTAGGGACTGTTACTTCTATAAAATTAACTTTAAAAATTCGACCATTAACTAGTCTGTCAGGGTCTGCGGTAAACAGGATACGCATGTTGTTAACAACATCAACTCCGTCAATATTATAACCAAGACTGCCTTCTATTGTAGAAAATACATCAGTGGTAAAATTATCTATTAGATCAACATTTTTCTTTGCTTGATGACCAAAATTATAAAGTTTTAATCCAGCACTAAATTCAATAATAGGTCTGTTAGCTCTTGCAGTTTGATCAAACTCCGGAAACTGTCCAGCAGATTCCGCTGACGCAGTAATAACATCTTTATGAAACCATCTATTGTATCTTGACCACGGATTTCGATCCGGGCTAGATCTGTTGATTACAATATAATCTTTTTCTTTAGGAGTATTTGTAATAGTACTAAATGGATCTAGGTCAAACGGGTTATCATCAAATAACAATGCAGTTTCTTCAGTGTATGTTCCACTAATTTCTAAATCAACTTCTGATACTAGTTTAATTGTAGTACCTACACCTTCAACATACCAATAGCCGCTACTGTAAATTTCTGGAGATACATTACCTGAGAAAAATAGTTTCATTCCATTAGACAATGCTGTTCCTGTAGACAATGTATAGGATTTTTTACCTAATATATCAGCGCCTACATTAAGGAAAGTGTTTTCATCAATATCTTTAATCTGAAACGTTCCGCCTGTATTAGCATCTGCTTCATTTACATAATACAGTACATCAGGAGTGTCTATACCTACTACAAAAGTAAGTGTTCCTTGTTCAGTCCCGTTGCCAGTTACACCTTCGGTAAATCTGTCAAGTGTTCCTGCAACTCGTTGTGTTTTAATAGCAAACGGATTGTGTAACGCATCTATGTCAAATTTATAAGTTTGACCTCTAAACAATGTAATTGTAGGATTTCTAGTTAGGCCGTCGGGAGTAAAAAGATAAGCATAGTTGTCACCGTTATCTTCTGCAACAACAGTAAATGTACTTTCAATTGCTAGTTGCTGTCCTGCAACTTCAATAGGTGTTGGGCCGTACGGTAACCAATAGTACTGCTGAAAGTTAACAAACTTATCCCAGTCAATATTTGGGTTCCACGCATAAAATTCTTGTTTGTTTAATCGTTCGTGGTTGTCAACATTTCCGCCAAATACTTTTACGTGATTAATGTGATCAATGTAGTCTTTAAAAAAGTTAACGTTACCTAAGTAATCTTGAATTACTGCTGCAGGTTCTAATTGATAGTTTTGTCGTGTAGTGTCTGATGCTCGAATAAAAACATCAGAAGCAACTACTGACTTAGCATTTTGTCTGCCAATATATCCACTTACTTTTTTTACTGTACCAGGTTGAACTAACTGATCTAATGTAGCAGAAAAGAATTTCTTATTGCTGTCTGTTTTATAGAATCTAGGTAACAGATCCGAAGTTTTCCTAGAATTGTTGTTACCAGGAACGGGTAATGCTGATTCAGATTGATTGTTAGTTGCCATCAGTTACTTCCACTTGTTATACTTTGTTGACTTGTTGTTGTTTCTGCAATAGTAATATTACCGGATGATTTTAATTTACTTGCCGTTACTGCACTAATAATTTCAATGTCATCTATTGTTGCGCCATTTATAAAAATCTGATCTTTTTCAGACCTAATCTCGTATAAACTACCAAATGTTAGATCGCTCTTTTTAGGTACTACTAAGAAGTTAACTATGTTCGGAGCAATTCTATTCATTACATAAGTTAATAATTCACTAAAATAAAAATTATCCCCAAACTCCCAATTTTCAATGCTAAAAAATTCACTTATTGCAGATAATACTCTTGACTTAACATCATTATCACTGATAACAATTTCTGAATTTTTTACTACTTTAAAAGTAGCTTGTACATCAATAGTAGATGTTGGTCCAAATAATACTTTATACTTTGCCGGGTGATAAACAATTTCATCACTTATTGATTTGATCTTGTTAAGATCAGGTGACAATAAGTTGTATAATGCATCACTACTAGGTGGTAAAGGTTGCACTGCTCTAGATCCGTTTAACCATTCTCTGTATTGTCTATCATATTGTTTGGTTAATACAAAGATATCAACTAGATTAGTTAATCCTGGATCAATTCTAGATTCGTAATCGGCATTGTGAATGTACTGAAACTTTAAATTTGATCTTCCAACATATACTTTATAATTTAAAGACGGTGTAAAAGTTCCAGTTGTTGAGCTGTAAACTTTAACAACATCTGTGTCAATAAAATAATAATATTGTCCGTTAACGCCAGTAACTGGCTGTGTGGATAATATTATAACAGTATCTGTTGAATTATCTATCCAACGATAATCTTCTTGTTGTTGTTCAATAATATACAATTCTTGAACAACATATTTTGAAGTAGGGTTAGTTAACGGCGCAACTATTTCTAAGAAAATATCAGGATTATCTACAACACTATCGTCGTCTGTATCACTAAATGATATTTGAATTTTTTTAGTATCTACATATCCATCTAATCCAGTGTATTCTTCGGTAATTTCCCAATCTCTATCATAGGTAAATGGGATAGTATCGTCGGGTACTGGATTAATACTTAAGACTTTTATCTTGTCTTTTTCTACAGTATTAGTTCTAGTATCATAAATTTTATCGCTAGCATCAAAGAAGAATCGTACTTGCGTATCGCTTTCAAATATATAACGTAACAATCTAAACTGAACAGTATAATATTCAGTATCTGTTGTAAACAATACTAGCCAACTAGAATCTAATTGTTGATTAGAATTGTCGCCTTGCTTGCCTAAACTAAAATCAGAAGAAGTATTAAGGTTAACCTCAAAAATAATTTTCCAATTACGATCTTCAACATCGTAACGAAGGCCAAACGGTTTATTAGCGAACATTAGATCGATCATTGTCGATACTGTATTAGTATCGAATGTTGTTCTCCATGCTGGGATTATTTCAGCAAGCAATGCTCCGCTAGGAACTATGTCATTAAAAATGATAGTCCCAGACCCGTCAATTAATACTCCGGTACCGTTGTTAGTACCGTCTCCGGCTACTGAAATTACCTTAGTCCAAATATATCGACTAGCATTTTTTGCAGTACCGTCACCAGTTGTAAGTACATTGTTATTGCTTTTATCAAAATATTTTCCAGTAGGTGTAACAAATTTAACTAGGGCACCACTGGTGACAAATCTTAAAAGTGTAGTTGAAAAAGTTCCAACTTTATACGGAGTAGACGGATCAGGAGTTGTACCGCCAATGTAGCCTGTGCATTGATTTATATCAGTTGTTTTATTGTAAAAAGACACATTCAAAGAATCCGTAGCAATAGCAATAAATTTAGTGTAATAGTAATCTCTTAATGATGTACTTTTTAAATACTCAGTAAGTTGATTATAGATCATTGCTTCAATATCTGTTCTTGTTGTGTAACTAAATCTAAAACTATCAGTAAATTCTTCTCTATACAACACGCCGTCGTCTGCAAAGAGATTAGTTTTACTGTACTTGCCAGTTGGGTCTACAAGATCAAAGTACCGACTAATGCCGCTAGCTGATCGATTAACTGCTTTAACTTTTACAACTTCTTGGCTGACACTTAATGGACTAATATTATAGTCTTCGCCCGTGATCATACGATTTTGTGTATAATAGGTTGCCGGTGCTCTAGATTTAATGTTTGCGTTTGATTCAGCTTCAACAGAATTACTAACTGAAGATTGTAAACTAAGAGTAACAGATAATGTTTCTAACTGATTTAAATTAGAAACATATGGGATTTCTATAGAAACATTTTTAATGTCTTTAGGATTAACAATATAACTTGTTCCGTTACTCACACGATAATATGATCTAAATGTGCCTAACGGTAAGTTACCAAAAGTTCCGTCGCTGAAAGATAAAGTTACTCTATCGCCAGCACGAGTGATAACACTATAGATGTTTCTTATCGACTTGTTAAGGCTATTGTAAATTGTATTATTTCCCTCTAAGGAAGAAATAGGAGCCCAATATTCTGACTCTAATCCGTTCTGATCAAGTCTATATAACCACACATCTGAGTTATTAATGTTGGTTGCATCAATATCAACTGTTTCATTAGTTGATGGTTGTGTAATAGAAAATGTTCCTTGATTTAATATACCTTGTCTAAAATGTATAAAGAAACCAGTGTTAGTGCTGCCGTTACCTCGACCGTCATTTCTATATAGGAACGCCAGTCGATTACCAATTGATGGTGCTTCTTCATATATCTCGTCGGCACCTTTAAACACTGTAGAAACAATTTCAAAAGGTAAATTTTTTCCGTCTACTGTTTTAGAAAAACTGTAAATTGGAACATCAGTGTTACTGCTTTGGAATCTATATTGTTCTGTAGGAATTCCAAAAATTTCATTTTTGTCGTCAGGATTACCGAACTGTCTAGTTGCGGGCAATGCTGAATTAAGAATTTTTACAAATTGATCGTACCAGTTGGTATTTGCTGGATCATTCCATGTAACTACCTGGCCTGATAAGTTTCGTCCGTTAGAATCGTAAACTGTTTGAGTGGTACTAACTGTGGTAAATTTTAATAAACCAGATGCTGCAACATTACGCTTTGCATTGTAACTTAATAGTCTTGCCAGTCGTAATATGCTTTCTCTACGCTCTGCTAGTTCTAAAAAGTTATCTCTTGCATTTAAATCAATGCGGAAACTAATACTTTGTCCAAGAAAAGCAATAAGATCAATAAGAGCAAGGTATTCGCTAGATTCAATGTAGTCATTAAAATCTTCAGGATAATTTTCCCTGATATAATTGATCATTACTCTACGTAAATTTTCAAAGTCGTAGCTTTGGAAGTCTGCATTTCGGAAACTTTGATAGACTCGTTTCCAGTCTTCTGCTACTAATAATCTATTTTGTCTGTCGGTTGCTGACATACCTTATTCCCATTTATAAGGTATTTATCGATTAAAATTATGTGGGTAGTTTATTAAACTAGCAGTAAACCGTTGTCTTGATCAAATCTTAATTGAATTGATTCTTGAATGTTGTAGGGATAGTATACCAAGGTACATTCTATTTGTATACCGCTTTCGTAACTGGTTACAATAACTTGATCAGCACGTATTCTAGGATCATAATTTACAATTGTTTCTACATTTTTTGTAATAACTGATCGTAGTTCGTCGGTTAACGGATCAAACAATATGTCCCATATAATAGTTCCAAACTCTGGTTGCTCTAGTCTTTCGCCTAGTCGTATATGAAAGTGATTTAACAAATCTTGTTTAATCAGTTCTAAATCGTAGAGCGCAAAACTGTTAGACGTAGACGCAACTGTGCTAAAACCTTTATAAGTTCTAGTACCCGGAATTGATTCAGAAGTGTTTGCACTTTTTAAAACAATCTTATCATATAATCTTTGGCTAGCTGTCATAGTTGTATTTACCCGTTAAATGTAAGGGTCTGCATCCTGCTCTTCAGGTCCTTTTATTTTTTCAAATGTATCAGTCTCTGTAGTATACTCTTTCCATCGTGTTCCAGCAAAACTCATCGTAGTAGTTGACGAAGTGTGTCTTCCTTCAGCGTCTCTATCAGTTATATCAGGTTTAACTTTCAACGGGTCTAAATTTTCATGCTGCGGATACGGTTCTGCTGTAGGTACACGTCTTAAAATTGATACCATTTCAGTTAGGTCTGCACCAGGGCTAGCAACATCTGGTAGATTGTGTGTTTTTAAAACTTGTGCTTTAGGTGCTGTAGCTGCTGCTGGTCCATTCATATGAATAGCAGGCGCAGTTTCTACAATATTTCCGCCTGCTTTAGTATGGTTAGCTCCGCTAGATGTATTATAGATATGTCCGCCAGCGTTAACATCAAAGTCTGTTGACAACGATATTTTGCCGTTTTTTCCTACTATTACATTCCAGTCTAAACCGGTTTCTAACTGCATCTCTTCACCGGCTTTAATATTAACATTACGCTTTGCTTCAATATTAATATCTCTGTCTGCATAAAAATTAAAATCTTTTTTAGTTCTAATATTGATGCTGTCATTGGCAAAAATATCTATTTTACCATCACTAGTCAGCTCTATCCAAGTAGTTCCCTTACTATTGCCAATGTAGATTAAATCTTCACTGTTATGTAATAAAATTTGATGACCAGTACGGGTACGCAATCTAATTAATTCATTATGCGGGATATCTCGTTCAGCAGTCGTGCCACCTTCTACCGAAACGTACTCAGGTGGTCCATCAGATGCAGGGGTTTTTCTTTCCCACTTGTCGTCTCCGTCATCCATAACAAAGCTACTACCACCTAACCGACTGACAAATGCATTTGGAATTTTGTATTCGTGTTTTCCTACTTTACCCTGCTTACCTGTTTTATCTACAGGCCCAGGTGTTGAAATACCAAAAACAGAACTAGGAATTTCTCTGCGAGCAGAAGATGATGTTATGCCTCTAATATCATCTTTTAGTAATCCTTGAGTTTCTAATTTTGTTGCTAACGGGCTTTCAGGTTTGACAATTTTTGTAGGATCTTCTGTAACTGGATGAATAATTTTATTATATTCTCCCGTTGGCACACGTTCGTATTTGGCGTCAGTTTCTTTAGTATCATCAACTACATATTTTGTAGAAGCGTGTCCTGGTAAAGAAAAATTCATATTTTCTTCAATCACACAGCCCATCCAGTAGCCCTTACGTACATCTCCTCCGACAAAAATTACCATTACAATAGTGCCAATGTCAGGAGGCACCATCCACATACCATAGGACTTCTGTGTGTTGTCGTAGTCGTCAGGATCTTCGCCAAGATACGCACTGTTTGACACACCATAAAAAGGACTTAGATACTTAACAGTTCTAAGCTGTCCTTCTCTATCTTCGTCATTTCCTACCTCGTGTAACAATTGTACTTCTAAGGCGCCCATATAATTAGGGTCAAGGTGGCTGACCACTTTTGCTAAAAACGGGCCGGGGTCTTGAGGACTTTCGTTTTGCCCTAGTCTAGTTTCTTCTGCCATAATTATCCGTTAAAATCTCCAAGGGCTGCATTATTAGCTGCAACTTCTTGATCTGAGAGTTGGGGTGCACCGTCTGGGTATTCTTCAGCAGCTGATGCTTCTATTGCCGCAATATCTGCTCCTGCATCTTCTCCGTCTGGCTGATCTGGCTGTGCTACTTTTGGCAGTGCCGGTTCTCCTTCTGGAGCATTTTTATTGTCTTGTCCTACTATTCTAACTAAACTTAGCTGTTGAGTAAACTTTCCTCGATTAAAAATACTTTCAACTTGAAGTACTCTAAACAATCCGCTAAATTGTTGTACAGGTTTAGTATCACCAAAATTATAAAAGCCAGTTTTAGTGTTTAGATCTATTGGTGTTCTAAAGTTAACACTAATTAACACTTCGCCTGTTTGATAGTCCATAGCACCGTCAGTGTTAATGTTTTGTTTTTCAGTTGCGCCTGCGGAATAGTTACCTAATCCACTATCGCTAATATAATAAGGATCTCCAAGTATTGTCATGTTTAAATTAATCATGTCAGTACCTTGAGTAGCTAGTTCATGGAATTGTCTAGCTGCAATAGTAGCAGCATCATCGACTCCAGTTCCGCCATTTTTATGACTAGCCGATCCTATTTTATCTGTTTTATTAGTAACAGGAGTTTCTTGAGTATTAGGAGTACTGCCTGAAGGATTTTTGCCATCTTGTGCTTCTTGTTTAACTGTGCCGGCTCCTTGAGCAGCTGACATTCCTTGATTAGATTCTGATTCTTTACCGCCATCTGCATTCAATGCTCTATAAAAGCCTGCTTTAAAATCAATTTGAAAATCTAGTACATCAATATTTTTACCAGTATAAATGTAATTGTATTCTTTAAGTGCTTCTTTCTTTTTGTTTTCTAAACCAGGTGCCTTGTCATTAGGTGGTATGAAAACAGATGCATCTACCAAATAAGGTACAACTCTATAGACAATTAATTTAGGTTTTTGTCCTACTTTATTATCTTCGGGACTAGATTTCATAAAATATTGTGTTTCAACTCTCCACCATACTACTTGTCCTTGCGGAGTCCAGTTTGATTTGTTTAATGCTTGGCGACCATAGTCACTCATTAATATAACTTGATTAATAATATCTTGTACTGTAGATCCTTGTGGAAATTTAAAATCTGCATTGTTTGGATCAATTTGTACGTTGCCTCGTTTATAAATTCCTGTTGCTTCGTCATAGGCAAGATTATCTTTAGCAAATGGAGTATCACCTTTATTATAAAGATTAAAGCCCATACCAGACTTGCCAATGTTGTTAACAGTGGCTGCATTTAATTGAACTAAAGTTGTATTGTCACCTCGACCAATTCCTAATTTTTTAAATATTCCAGATGATGCAGAGTCTCCGGGTTTAGCCGTAGCAGGCTTATCTGCTGATTCATTAGGCGCTGCATCGGCACTGGTAGCAGCATCACCTGTTGCAAGATCTGAAGGAAATAAAATTATTACTTCATCAGAAAATTGTTTATTTCCTTTTTTACGTTCTTCATCTAATCTATCATTAAGAACTTTTTGTAGACTTTTCTGTCCTTTTTGTAACATTTCTTGTACTGTATAAGGACCACCTTTGTTACAACTAATATTAACGTCTGTTTTAGTTTGAGAATAAGAAGATGAAAATGCCTGCTCATTCCATGGATAAGCTTCTACATCATACGTACAACCTTTTCCTGTGACTCGCATTCCTATTTCTCTAAGTTTTAAAGGAATCATTTTTTTAGTGTTGTCAATTTGTTGGTTTAACAAATTAGCATCAATGTGTCCTTTAAACTCTATAGTCAACAATACAGGCACATCAAGATAATTTAAGTACCCAGACTGCAATGCTGCTGTCTGCATAGCCTGGAAGAACAGTCCCATACTATAAGGTTCAATGACTGTAAAGCTCATGCTGAGTGCATTAGAATTTCCTGTGCCTTTGTTTAAACCTACCATACCGCTGATTTTTAAATTTTCAACATAAAAATCATATTTGCCATAGGCAGTTGATACAAGATCTTTTTCTGGGGCGGCGCCGGCAGACTTAATAATAATTGGTCCTAAATCGCCTTTTCTGTAAGTTGAATTTGGATCATTAATGTGTTCTAAAGGAAGTACACTTAATGTAAACATATAGTTAAACGAAGTATATTGATTTAAAACATTAGGGAACGGAGGCGTTCCTGGAACAGATGCTTTAAACCCTGAAGTGTAACCTTTTACGTCAAGAGTAGGCTGTCCTGCTGCAATGCTGCCTAGTGCGGAAGTGGCGGAGTTTGCAATACCTGGGACTAATCCTGCAATATTAGTACCCACATTAGATAATCCGCTAAGAGCAGCATTTTTCAAAGATTCCGCAGATTGTGTTGCACTAGCAATGCCTTGTGTAACTGCAGAATTTCCCGATAATACTTTAGTTACTTGGCTAGATGCTGTAGTTGCTGCACCTCTAACTTCATCAAAAAATCCCATGTTATAATCCCAACAGTTTGTTTAAACTATCGCCTTTAGGTATGTATATCTTAGTTCCAGCAACAAAATCATAAATTGGATCTTGTAATATGTCTAAATTTCTCTGCATAAAAACCCACCAAAGTTTAGGTTCTTTGTAAAGGTCGTAGGCCAACAAATCAGGTCTAAAATTATATTGAGGTTCTATTGTGTAGAGATAGTCATCTGATTCTGCAGGCACTGTTCTAATACGAAGTATGCCTAGATAGTTATTTTTTATTTGCGTATCTTTCCACGGACTTGTATTTTTATAAGTAGCCATTAATTATACCCCGGAATATTATTGACATATTTGCCGTTGACAAAATCGCCAAGATTAAATTTCCTAACATCTTCTCTACTGTAGACAGGCATTACCGTTACTGAAATATTACTCTTTACAGGAACATGCGTTGCGCCTCCGGATGCTGAACCTGAAGTTCCTCCTCCGCCACCGGATGCGCTTAGTAAATTTTTAACGCCGTTGACTACGCCTGATGCTGCACTCACTGCGCCTAACGCCCTTGCGGCTTTACCTGCACCAAATGCTCCGGCTAGTCCAGCAAGTGCTCCGGTAGTTGCTGATATGCTTTCAATAGATGACATGCCGCCTCCAGATGCCATACCAAATCCACCCATTGATCCTTCTGACCCTACATTAGTAGAAATATAATTTACGTCTGATGGTAGTTCGCAAGAAAAATTTGTAACAACTACAGGTATATTTTTAAACACATAATCTCCGTAGCCATTTAATAACACAATAGGAGGAGGATTACCAGCTTCTTTACCCATGTCACCGCTGAACATTTTAGTAATAGATCTTAGATAGTGTACTGCGGCTATCCAGTACTGTGCTTGTATTGCATCTTCTACGTGAAATGCACCGTTAATCGTAATAGAGTCCGATTTACTATTTTGATAGCTTAAGAAATTGTAGTTTTGATGTGTGATTGCAGTGGGTTCATAGTTAGCCGACGAACTAATTGCAATTGAAGGAGTAAAGGGCCACACTAGGCCGCCTGCACGTACTAATGGTTGTAGTACTGGGCTCCCTGTGTAAATTGGAGTGCTGGGCATACTAAGTCTAACACGCCAATCGTTACTAGCATCACTACCCACAAACTGTGCTCCGGCACTGAAAATTTGTCCAAGTGCATTGCCGCCTGTGGGCAAATTTGCGCTCCGTAATGCCGACACTAATGCCGCAGGATTTGATAAATTATTTAACGCACCTGCAACTCTACTCACTGTTCCTGCAACAGATCCTAATGCGCCCATTGCTGAAACAGCATTGGATCCTAAAGATGAGGCGGCTTGCCCGATAGTTCGTATACCTGCGCCTGGATCAAAATTTGGCATTATTGGACTCCTTTGTCAGTGTATTTAGTTGACAAAATAAACTGCGTAGTTTATAATGTATGTAATTAGGAATGATATGACTAAAGTTAACTACTTAAACAACAAAGATTTATTAGAAGAAATACACAAAAGCAAAAATACATTTTGTAGTTTTGTCAATCCAGAATATCATCAATACGATCTTATTCTACCAACCGTTGATAAAATTAACATTCGAACTGTTGCAGAGGCCAAACGAGCACAGGCAAAACGAATGAGTCAAGAAGCTTATGCTAGTCGTAAGGCAGCAGGTGAAAAAGTAAAAATTGCAGACTGCGAAGTAGATTATAAAAAAATTCCTAAACAAGATTTAGTATTTAGAATTATGACTTTCGATCATATTCCCTTAAACAATACACGTAAAAAGAATCCTAAAACACTTGCTGACCATAGAGACAAAGTAAACTTTCCGCCGTTCCAACATTGGAAATTTAATGAAAACGATATCCTAGTATGCGTTGGAAAAAGTCATTGGAAGGGAGACTTAGAAACTGGAAAGTTTAATAAGGACCACGGACAGATTACTAATACATTGGCTCGAATGTACATTAAATTGTGTGAACGATATGCTACCCGTGGAAATGTTAGGGGTTATACATACAACGATGAAATGAAAGGTCAAGCTATTCTACAGTTAACACAAATTGGTCTACAGTTTGACGAATCAAAATCAAACAATCCATTTGCTTACTTTACCGCCGCGGTGACTAATTCGTTTGTTAGGATTATTAATATTGAAAAACGTAGTCAAAATATTCGTGATGATCTATTAGAAATCAATGGTATGAATCCTAGTTATAGTCGAACTGGTGAAGGCGAACATCAGGCAGCATTAAAACGATTCGACGAAACTGCCGATTGACCTGTAGCCTTAAAACAACTATAATAGATAAATGGAGATACTATATTGAGTAACCTTTTTAAACGAGTAGCCTGTTTCACGGACATACACTTTGGATTAAAATCTAATAGTTCAACGCATAATCAAGATTGCGAAGACTTTGTAGATTGGTATATTGCTAAAGCCAAAGAGGAAGGATGTGACGTCGGAATCTTTATGGGCGATTGGCACCATAACCGTAATAGCCTTAATATTACTACAATGGATTATAGTCTTAGAGCCCTTGAAAAACTAGGACAGGCGTTCGATAAGTTTTATTTCTTTCCTGGCAATCATGATCTTTACTACAAAGATAAGCGGGACATCCACTCAGTTGAATTCGGAAAGTACATTCCTGGAGTCACTGTGGTGCATGAGCCCACTACTATTGGTAACGTTACTCTATGTCCTTGGCTTGTCGGAGACGAATGGAAGTCAATAGGCAAGAAAGGTGGAAAGTATATCTTTGGTCACTTTGAATTGCCTAGCTTCTTTATGAATGCAATGGTGCAGATGCCTGACCATGGAGAAATTGCATTAGATAGTTTTAAAGGTTATGAGTTAGGGTTTAGTGGGCACTTTCATAAACGCCAACAAAAAGGCAATATGATTTACATTGGTAATGCTTTTCCCCACAACTATGCAGATACCTGGGACGATGATCGTGGTATGATGATTTTAGAATGGGATAAGCAACCTGAATATTACTCATGGCCGGATCAACCTACATTCCGCACCATTAAACTTAGCAAACTAATCGATGAAGCTGATTCAATTATATTGCCTAAACAACATCTGCGTGTAAGTTTAGATATTGATATTAGTTATGAAGAAGCTAGTTTTATCAAAGAAAAGTTTATGCAAGACTATTCAATTAGAGAAATGACGCTGATTCCTGAAAAGAAAGAAGTAGAAATTAACACTGACATTGACATTCAAAAGTTTGAGAGTGTTGATCAGATTGTATCAAATCAACTTGTAAGCATTCAATCCGATACATTTGATACCAAAGTGTTACTGAGCATTTATAATAGCCTATGATAAAATTAAAAGAATTAACCGTGAAAAACTTTATGAGCGTGGGTAATCAAACCCAAGCTGTAAATTTTACTCGTGAACATTTAACTTTGGTGCTAGGTGAAAACTTAGATCAAGGTGGAGATGATAGTGGAAGTCGTAATGGCACGGGTAAAACTACCATTGTAAATGCTCTTAGCTTTGCACTATACGGTACTGCCCTAACTAATATCAAGAAAGATAACTTAATTAACAAGATTAATAATAAAAACATGTTGGTTACGCTTACTTTTGAGAAAGACAACAACAAATATAAAATTGAGCGGGGACGTAAGCCTACTGTGATGAAATTTTATGTTAATGACGAAGAGCTAGTCACAGAAGAAACTGATGATAGTCAAGGTGACATGCGAGAAACGCAGAAAGATATTAGTGAATTATTAGAAATGAGTCACGATATGTTTAGGCATATAGTTGCTCTTAACACTTATACAGAGCCGTTCCTTAGTTTAAAAGCCAATGAGCAGAGAGAAATTATTGAACAGTTACTAGGTATTACCTTACTCAGTGAGAAAGCTGATCTGTTAAAAGAACAGATACGGATATCTAAAGATTCGATCTATCAAGAAAATGCTGATATCGAGGCTGCTAAAAAATCTAACGAAAAAATACAGTTAAGTATTACTGGTTTAGAAACTAGACAGTCAGCTTGGTATTCTCAACAAAAAACAGACTGTGCAAAAATTGCACAAAGTATCACTGAACTACAAAGTGTAGACATTGATCGTGAATTAGAACAACATGCTAAACTCAAAAGTTATGATGAACTAAGTGCTAAGATTAAAAGTCTTAACAAAGAAAAATCAACACTTGAAACTGCTGTGATACAAGCAGATAAGGCTGTAACCAAATACACTAAAGAATCAGAACAGTTAAAAAACAAAACGTGTCCTGCATGTGAACAAGGATTACACAGTCATAAACATGAAGAAATGACTGCTAATGCAGAAAAGAATTTAGCAGATGCTATGATTTATCTGCAGGGCGTTAGCGACAGCTATGCTAGTGTTATGCAAGAGTTAGAAACTATAGGTGATATCAATGGTAGGCCTCAAACTTACTATGACACCTTAGAAGAAGCACTCAAGCATCAGAATAATCTTGCTAGTTTAGAAACTGCATTAGGTAATAGACAACAAGAAAAAGATCCTTATCAAGAACAGATTGATGAATTACGTCATACCGCTATTCAAGAAATATCATGGGATAACATTAACGCATTAACTTTGCTAAAGGATCATCAAGAGTTCTTGCTAAAGTTACTGACAAATAAGGATTCGTTTATTCGTAAGAAGATCATAGATCAAAACCTTGCCTACTTGAACAATAGATTAACCTACTATCTCGATAAGATGGGGTTGCCGCATCAAGTAAGTTTCTTAAACGACTTAAACGTTGAAATCACACAGTTGGGACAGGATCTAGATTTTGATAACTTGTCACGTGGTGAACGTAATCGTTTAATACTTGGGTTAAGCTGGAGTTTCCGTGATGTGTGGGAAAGTTTATATCAAAACATTAACTTGTTATTCATTGACGAGCTTATTGATAACGGCTTAGATGCTAATGGTGTTGAAAATGCGCTGGCAGTACTAAAGAAAATGGCACGTGAGCGTAATAAGAATATCTATTTGATCAGTCACAAAGATGAATTAATAGGTCGTGTGAATAATGTTCTTAAGGTCGTTAAAGAAAACGGCTTTACTAGCTATGCAAATGATTTAGAAATAGAAGAATGAATTACGAAGAGTTGCACGATCGTTTAATGAAAGAATTCAGAGCTTACTTTGAGGACTATCAAAATTGGGCAACTACTGAGTCGCATGCCAGTGGTATGCGAACTCGCGCACATTTATCAGATATTAGACGAATTGCCAGCGCACTTAGAGTGGATATATTAGAAACTCGCAAACTTAAACCTAGAATTAAATCACCAAAATATAGAGCAGAACAGCTTGCTCAAAAACAACAGGCAGATAAAGGCACAGACACTAACTAGTTGATGTCATGGTATTATCAAAACGCAATAGTCGAAACTCTTCCTGAAGAATGTATCGGATTCGTCTATTGTATCACTAATAACATCACTGGTCGCATGTATATAGGCAAGAAATTAGCAAAATTCTCTAAAACAACTTACAAAACAATAAAACTCAAAAACGGCACGAAGAAGAAAAAGAAGATTCGATCTAAAATTGATTCAGACTGGCGTGAATACTATGGCTCCAGCGACCACTTAACAAAAGACGTAGAAACTCTAGGCACAGAAAATTTCAAAAGAGAAATACTTTACTACTGCACATCAAAGGCTGAATGCTCATACATAGAGGCAAGAGAACAATTCACTCGCAAAGTTCTCGAAAGTGACAACTATTACAACGGACATATTGCTGTTCGTGTACACGGAAGTCATATCAAAGGCAAACAATTAAACGGTTAACGCTGGCGCAGGCTAATTTCGTGCGCTCTACACCTGGATCTCGGATCGCAGGGACAGAAATCTCTCGCCGTTAAGAGTACTCAACCACTATCCTTTACAGGACGAGGATCGCAAAGCTGCCGCGGTTTGGTTGTTTAAAGGAAAATCAAAGGCAAAAAGAGGGGAAATAAGCCCCACGTTTGCTAGCATGTTAGCGTATGTTAGTAGGCCGCCGTCATAATAAAGACACAGCTCGAGGTACCGGATGACCGCCTCTGTAATGCTGTAACGCTAAGTGATAAATGTGCAACTCAGATAATGTTGAATTTTATTTCTTTGCCCGCAAGGGCAAAGTGTGACTGAACAATCTAGATAATATTTAAATGCTTCGCATTAATCATAATTAAATAAAAGACAATAGTTCGAGCTGCAAAGCGAAGAACAGATGTACGCAGTACATCATTAATAAATACAATACTATGAAAATATACGAGATTATATCCGAAGAACAGCAAGTTGACGAAATCCTTGGAGTTATTCCCGGAGTAACAAGAGGTGCTAATGCTGTACAAAAGGCATATAGAGGATATAAACGAAGTAAAGATCTAAAAGCAGCACAAGCTGCTAGAAAAGCTAGGCAGGAAAAAAATATATTTGGTCAAAGCAAGTATGACCTTAAAGGATTAAAAGGTCAAGAACGTATTGACATGATTGCTAAGAGAGCTGCTGCAAGTGCTACTGCAGCCGCCAAAGCCAAAGAAGGTATAGCAAGTGCTAGCACAGTACTCCAAACACTGGGTGTAGGTGTAATTGTTTATAATTACCTAACTCAAATTGCTGCCGTAGAAGAAGATTTTGAAGAATTTAAGGCAGCTAGCGAAAAAGGAAAAGAGCTTTCATCTGATAACATGTTTGCAAGCATGGAATCTGTAGAAGAAGCTAGAGCAAAGGCTTTGGAAACTCGTGAAGAACTATTAGGATACGCAACTGCTCAAATGTTAGCAGTTGTGGGTATTGCAGGTAAATTTGTCAGTGTGTTAGGATCTGCAATAAAAATAATACCGGGAATAGGACCAGTTATTGGTTATCCTTTAAAAGGTCTAGGATGGGTAATTACTAAACTAAGTGGCAGCAATTCAACTATGGCCACCAGTGTTAGGCTAGCATTAACAGCATGGATATCTAGTCCCCAAGGTATAGAATTCTTACGCTATTGGAGCAATGGTATATTAATTACTTTAGGTAGATATGTAACAAAAGAGTTAGGAGAAGCTACAGCATTTGCCATAGATAAACTTGTTGAGCTTGGTGATCAAGCTGCTAAATGGGTCAGTAAAGAAACAGGATTAGATATTAAAGTGCCAGATGCTGTTAAATCTAAACTAACACCAACTCAAGCAGAAAAAGATGCGGCAGCAGCTCAAGATTCAGCACGTAATGCTAAGAAAGTCTACGTAAATGATGTGCTGGTAACTGATTACGATGGTTATCTAACTACCAGCAGAGACGTATTACTAAGCCCAAAGATTAAAAACGAACTGTGGAGAGCCAAACAAGCTGGCAAACCTAATCCACTAGCAGCTATTCCCAAGAAGCCTGGCGCTTCTTATCCGCCGGAAGTGTTAAATTAAATTTAAGCCAGACTTTTTAGTTGCTTCAATGTTGTCTTTGACAATGTCATTAATTAACACTCTATCTTCATAAGAGTAAATGTGAAACAATTCTTGGCTAGTTACTCCGCCTCGCATATACCAACTTAGTCTAAAAATTTCATCTTTGATGCCTTTAGCATCATTTTCAAGACTGTTAATATAGGCTTCAATCTCAGAGTTTGAGAGACGAAGTAACTTTATACGAAAAAATTTGATTGATCCAGGGTGACGTTAACATGATCTTCATGACCGCAGGCAGCACATTTTATCTGCTGCTTAGGCATGCTCCATGTTTCTTTGTTTTGTTCTAATTTAAGTTTAATACTGTTATACGAATCTCTATCAGTGTTACGTAACCAGTCTTCAATAAACGCTTTGTCATCTACATTACCGTCAGGTGTTTGAACTTGTTCAACAGCAGTTAAAAATAATTGTAGTTGTAGTTCGCTAAGGTCTTTGTAAATTTGATCAAGCTGTTTTTGTTTTTCTGCGTCAGCCATTTCAACTGTTTGATACAGAGTTTTTTGTAATTTAAAATTTTCTATACTAAAATAACTCATTTCATCGTACTGCAAGGGACGAATTTTAATAGTTAACGAATCGTTGATAACCACAGTATTAATAAATTTTAAGTTATTAAAATAATCTAGCATGCCTTTTAGGTCAATGTCGTAGTCATTTTCAGTTTCACAAGCTGTACATTTT